>Ga0208281_10042_pt1 | contig 23305 bp, 20 predicted proteins | sample AntDeeMetVIRDL14_FD_184781 | JGI IMG/M metagenome (GOLD analysis project Ga0208281, IMG submission 184781) | Saline lake microbial communities from Deep Lake, Antarctica, in enrichment culture - Antarctic Deep Lake Metagenome VIRDL14 (SPAdes)... ... | reverse complement strand
GAGCGTCTCGGTCGCCATTACATTGAAGAACTCGTCGATAGAAGTCTCCTCTTGCAGGATGCTGGCGCTCGTAGACACAGTTCCAACATCCTGCGTCTTCGTGTGTGACGCTTTCTATGACACCCTCTCTAACTCGTACTGTTCGGCCTGCTGCAAGGCGAGCTGTTCGGTGTATCGTTTCGAGAGCGCATACGGTGACTCGGGTGCGGTCGGTGTCTCTTCGGACACTGGAATCTCAACATCGGAGCCGTAGACGGCAGCCGACGAGGCGAGGATCACACGGTCGACACCCTCTCTACGGGCAACTTCAAGCAGTTTCGCCGTCCCCGTACAGTTCACGTCGGTCGTCCGTGCTGGGTGTTCGACACTCTCCGGAACCGAGATCGCTGCCGCGTGATGAAAGATTACATCGATACCCTCAATAGCCGTTTCGAGCGCCGCTTTGTCTCGTAGATCTCCTTCAATCAGCTCAAAGAGGTCCTCGTCTGCGGCCGCCAGATTCGACCGCCTTCCTGTCGAGAGATCGTCTAATCCCGTGACTGTCCACCCTCGTTCAAGCAGTGTGTCGACTATATGAGAGCCAATAAATCCGGCTGCACCAGTGACAAGCGCTGAGCGCATACCGGTAACTGGTGGTGACTGCCTATTGAAGACGTTGTTTCTATCAAGTACCACGATTACTACTGACTTCTAGTATGCGGCTATTTCGACTTCAGATCGGAAAGTGTATCACACATCCGACTTGTTGCGTTTGGGGAAAAATACTGTTCACGGTCGAACTGGGTGGTATGGTTTTTGAGTGCCGATACGAGTTGGTCGACTGATGAAACGAGTATTGCAGTTCCATTATCAAGAAGCGGTTGGAGCGTTTCTTCGCCTGGACAGTCGTAGAGGTAGGTTTTGAGGTCGAACTGTAACCCCTCGTAGACTGCAGTCGAGTAGACGCCGACCTGTCCACTCGACTCCGAGAACAGCCGATACAACGCTGGCTCTGAACTGTCTATCACTGTAATTTCGGTTTCTGCAAGCCATGGGTACTCTGTGCGCCATCGGTCATACTCTCCTGGATGGAGTTTGTATACAATATTGTGGTCGATATCTGGAGATTGATCGACCGCTACGGCGAATTTTGAGAGCTGTTCACCGATTAGACCTTGAGAAATAAACAGCAACTGATTTTTTGTCTCTACGTTGTCATACGTGTTGGCAAATTGCTCAAGATAAGGGTAGCCAACCGGAATGATCTGGTCGTCTGGGATCGGGAACTCAACGACATCCGTCCAGAACTCGCCGAACGTAAGCAGGTAGTCGGGAAACATCTCTTTGGTACGCGAGCCCGAGTAGGAGTAGCCTAAGTGATTCTCGTTTATCACTCCATGTTGTAACTCCGCAATTCGTACATTCTGCCGTTTACAAGCTTCAATGAACGTCTCATTACCGTAGCTCACAACGATGACTGCAAGCTCTGGATCGACTCGCTCAAGAAGTCGACGGTAAAGCGGCAACGTAGTTCGTCGAACATGTAGTGCCTCCGTGGCCTGTGAGAGTAGATCGACATCTGCATCGAACTGGTCTTCCATTGCTGAACCAGCCGCTACGAGTTGAGATCGTGCTTCCTGTGGTATCTCTGGCTCGTGTAGACCGAGCAGACGCTGGAGGGTACCACCGTACTCTATGAGGTCAAGATAGCGGAGGTTCGACGTTCGAGCTGGGCGGTAATGGTCCAACAGGTGTGGTCGTTCGAACTGCACATACTCGTGGTCACAGGCTTCATGTATCGGATCGCAGTAGAGATCCCACCAGTGGCCGTCTTCTTGTTTTTTCCTTCGATGGTGGCCGAGATATAATACATCACTCTGATCGGCAAGATATGGATTATTAATAAAAAGGTTCTTCAGAAACAAGCCACCGCCACGAATGTAATCTCGCCAATCGTTATCGACACCTGTGTGTGCCTGTCCCGTTCCGTTTTGTTGTTTGATCTGTCTGTATATGTGGAAGCGAATGCGCTCCCAAATCGGAACACTGTCTATCCTAATGTCAAACAGCGAATATTCCTGCTCAAGAGATTTGAAACGATCTGCTATCGTGTGTTTTTGCTTGTTGGTCGTTGTCATTCTGAACCTCTTTCTTCGTTTAAATAATTATTGACATCCTCCCGCGCCTAAAGACGCGGGAATCCACGAAGTGGATATTCGGGTTGCGCGTTTCCTCGGGGTACAAGTACGCTTTCGCGTGACCCGTCGAAGGTTGCCACCGAATTGTGACCGGCGGTGTGCGTTACAGCGCGTAGAGCCGTGTCAAAACGGCCTTCCTCCCCGCATACAGCGGGCGTCAACGACGGCTGGTTGTTCAGCCAGCGAGGTAGCACGGTTCGCCTCACCTGAAGTGTTAGGCCGTGCATGGTTCACCCTCCCGTTGTGCAATATTCTCCGAAGCGTTCAAGTCGGCGTGGCGTCCACGACCGCACTCCGCACACGAAAATTGGTCGCCATCACGGGTTCCCATTGAACCGCACGCCGAACATTGCTGGCTGGTATGATAAGCGTCAACTTTCTCGACACGAATACCAACGCGTTCGGCTTTGTAGGTGATGAACTGTTGGAGTTGGTGGAAATGCCACGAATGGACACCCGACCACGAACTGTTCTCGCGGATACCTTCGAGGTCCTCCATCCGAATGACGGGATTCTCGAACTGTTCCGCGAACGTGATGAGACGACGGGAGAGTTTATGATTTAGGTCGTTAATTCGACGCTGTTCTTTGTCACCCACACGGTTACGTGCGCGAAGCGCACCCGCTTCCGATAGCGAATCGCGTAGGGAACGATATTTGCGTCGAACGTACTTCGCCTCACCACCAGACACCAGCATTGACTCGTCTTCGTCGTAGGCCGTCGCGGCGAGAATGTGGCGTTCACCAATATCGACACCGATGGGTGTCTCACCCGACGTGTCGGTGTCGTACTCGATGTTGAACGTACAGTACCAGTCGTCGCCACGCCGGTAGACCTGTAGTCGGGTCTTCTTAGCGTTTCCTTCGACCAGTCGGTCTACGTGGTCGTCAATGTCGTCGTACACCTCTATCGGCGTGTACCACCATTGAGAGACGCACGGGAAGCCAACGACGACCGTACCGCTCTCGGTTGTGTCGAGTTCCCAGTTCTGGTTGTTGATAGCGAACGGCTGGCTCTCTTGATATCGAACCGCTCCGTCCTTGCTGTGGTCGGATTTCGCCTCTCGAATGGCTTGATTCTGGATGGCCGAGTAGAGGTCGTTATCGATGCTGGCTGTGGTCACGGATTTGTCGAAGTTGCCGTTCTCCCATCCGTTGATGCAGAATTGTTTGGTGTCACGGTAGAGACGTGTGGCGCGTTGCCACTCCTTCCGCCGTGAGAGGGATGGATTGTGGAACTTCGCGGTGACAGTCACCGTGACCATTACACTTGTAATTGTACGAGGTTGCTTAAGTATCTGTTGGAATATCAAGCCGTGCTATCGACAGTGGGTTGTGTCATCGATTGTCGGATTCATCCTGACCCTAAAGGGTCAGGCATTCTCCTCGATTCTCTGTAATAAGTTGACTGTGTTCACCGTTGAGGACTCCATGAATGTATTCTGTGTACAGTTCTCTTGGGTCGACAACAATGTCGTAGGTATATGGAGCCGGTCCCGGATTTGAAGTTGGCCACGTAACCGACCGGCCCGCAAGTTCCTCACCCAACTCATATCGGAGATCAGTTCCCTTATCAATCATATTCGGATCGTAGTGGCGATATAGCTCCGACCATATCTCTTCGGAGTGATACGGTGATAGTGCTGCAGCACCAGTGTAGTTCTTTGTTACCTGATGTGTAACTGACTGCCAGTTTGCGGCACGGGACTGGTGGAGGTCAAAATACGCCGTTCCTTCCTTGGCCTGATAATCCGCATGATAGCTGTAGATCGTGTCTCCTTCGGTTCCACACCAAAAAATCACCTTTCCATCGAACCGGTCGACCAGCTGCTCCAATGTCGGATACCACCGGAGATGGCGCGGATCAGTTCGCAAATCACTACAAATAAGTTTTCGCTTGAGATCAGCGTCCGTTTCCTCGTTTTGGTTGTCGTGTCTGAACACGTTCTGTACAGAAATGTCGTTTTCCTCGACGAAGTCTTTCACTATCGGATAGTTCGGTTCTGCGCTAAATACATGCCAGTTGTCGGTTACTTTTGGCGCAAGCAGCAGCAGCTGACTATCCATTCCCCCGACCCGCGCGATGTGATGGTGGTTGGGAAACTGTTTTTCAATAGTATTGATAAACTCGGTAATGTGGGTCGCAGATCGAGTTACGAACTCCGCAGGATCCGAGAGCCGAAAGGTCGGAGAAAAGTCGACTGATGAACTCGTAGCGGTGCGACGTTCAAAGGGTCGTAGTTTCGTCACACGCTTATCAATCGTTTCGATGCTATCGTCCCAATATTTTTCCGACAAAAGTCCTACAGAGCGCAGCAACTGGCCAACAACTGCGGGTGTGTGTTCGACAACGCCCGGTGGGAGCGAGGGAAGTAGTCGCTCCATGATTGGTTGCTCATCGAAAAAATTTGGAGGATCAAACGTCTCGTTCGGCTCCAATTCTCCGAGCGCAAACACAAGGTTCGACGCCGATGTCGATGCCCAGATCTCGTCGTTGACGACCGTATAATACGTGAGATACATCCCACACCCCACATCACGGAGCTCTCGTGTTTTCACTACGGCCCCTGCAGGATACTGGAGATAGAGATCGAGACTCCGTAGCGACGCTTCCATTAACCTACCCTTACTTATGAGTCAAAAAGTTCTTACGATCCGTTCGACAAGCGTGAGAGTATGGATGAAAACAGTGACATTGCCTTTTTTTTACCTTCTGCATACGGCGGCGGTGCGGAACGCGTTATCACGACTGTCGCATCCGAGCTGAGTAGTCGGGGCTACAGCGTCGACCTTCTGTTGGGCGAAACTGACGGCTCGGATGCGGATCTCCCCTCAGAGATCACAGTTCTTGGATTCGATCACTCGCGCTTGTCAGTAGCTCTCCCCTCGCTTATCAACTATCTTCAGACACAGCACCCCTCGGTGATAGTTTCGACGATCTACCTCTCAAATATTCTCGTGATGATGAGTCATTTCCTCACCCGATCAAACAGTCGACTCGTATTGAGAGTCGCAAACACACCATCGATCCATCTCTCGTCAAACTCAGCACGCCACGTTATCGGACGGAATCTGCTTCCGTTCGTCTACAGTCGAGCAGATCGGATTCTCGCTATCTCAAACGGGGTCAAAGCCGATCTTGTCGACGAATTCTCTGTCTCGTCGGAAAAAATTACAACTATATATAACCCAATTGAATTATCAATGGTCGACGAACGAGCGAACGAACCACTCACACATCGGTGGTTATCTAATTCCTACCAGACAATCGTCGGATTGGGACGGTTGACGCCACAGAAAGATTTCTCGACTCTGTTACAGTCGTTTGCAGCAGTCCACGCTGGTACTCCTAGTGCACGTCTCCTCATCTTGGGTGATGGTGAGCTTAGAGAGTCACTCCAAGCCCTCGCAGCATCACTCGGGATCAGTGATGTTGTTGAGTTTACTGGGTACGTCGATAATCCGTACAAATATCTCTCACGCGCCGATCTGTTCGTCTTATCATCAAAATGGGAGGGGTTCGGTCTCTGTATCATCGAGGCGCTTGCTTGTGGCTGCCCCGTGGTTTCGACGGACTGTCCGAACGGACCACGTGAAATCCTCGTTGATGGAGAGTACGGCCGGTTAGTTCCTGTTGGTGATGTTGAGAGGTTGTCGGCCATGATTGAAACAGAGCTTACCAAAGAACATGACGAAACAAAGCTACGTAGTCGCGCCGAGATGTTCCGTGTTGATCGCATTGTCGACGAATACGAGTCGTTACTTTTCGATTCCGATCGGATCACGGCTCAGCACACCGATTCATAACGTTGATCATTCCGTCGACCTGCTGTGTAACATTATACATTTCACAGACACGTTTGCGTGCTTCGGCAGCTAATTCTCTGTGTCGTTGTGGGTTGCTCAGGAGTGTCATGATGGTTGCCGAAAGCTGTTCACTGTCTTTCGGCTCCACTAACAAGCCATTCTTGTTGTGCTGAATGAGCTCTGGGATCCCAGAGGCAGTTGTCGATATTGGGACTGTTTTCATTGCCATTGCTTCCATAAGCGCGACAGGAATGCCATCCCTGTCACCATCGGCTGCGATGACACAGGGGAGGAGAAATGCCGATGCTTCATTTAATTCCTGAATGAGTCGTTCATCACTCACTCGACCGAGTAGCTGAACCTGCTCTGTAAGCCCATTGGAAACGATCTGTTCACGGAAGTCTGCTTCCAATGGCCCGCTGCCGATGATATGATATTCGATCTCGGGATACTGGTCAGCAACTGCTGTGATAGCATCTATGGCATATCGGATTCCTTTCTTTTCCACGAATCGTGCAACAGTAAGGAAGCGACCGTCGACAGTGGTCCCTATCGGATTGAATTTTTCGGATCGTATTCCCATCCGAACGACGTCAATAGGTGTTCCGATACCGACTGTCTCTCTGAGGTAGGTACGATTGTACTCGGATATCGTTACGATCCGATCGACACGGTCTGCAAGCGCGCGGCGTTGGGTATTTGTTCCCTCTTGAAATAGTCCGAACGCATGGGCAGTGATCGTCATTGGTATGTCAAAACCGATATAACTGAGTGAAAACTTCGGCCAATCGAAGAAATGAGTATGTATATGATCTGGAACATTTGGCAGCGATCTTATCTCTCGATTTAAGTGTCCCGCAATGTATCTTGTTCCAATTGCTTTTTTCATCGAGAGTAATTGTAACTGATTGTACCCCTCCGCAAGCTTCAGTGGTCGACTAACTGCTTGAATAGCCGACTGAACTCCCGGTGATGGTAGAAATCGTACTGTCGCATCTAGCTCAGCAAGTTCGTCATGTTTAATGATCTCTCCCGTTTTTTTCAACGCAATAATTGAGATTTCGTGTCCTCGTTGTTCCAATCCATGAATCTCATTGATAACAAAGCTTTCAGACAGCTTTGGAAATTCGTTTAGTAAATATAGAATGTGCATATTTCTGCCATTTATGCCGTCGACAACTCAGATCCATCATTAATCGAGAACTGTCTCTTAGTCAAGCCGTATAGATACCCAAATCCAACTGCAGCGGTAAACACAAATATTGCGATCAGCTGCTTCAATTGTGCGGTCGAGGGCTGTCGAACCAACCTACTGATTCGTAATGGCACGAACTCCATCATCAACCGCTTCAGATACTCGTTTTTGTCACTACTTGTTTCTGGAAGGATTTGATCCATGATCCGTTTCGAATAACCCTGCCAGAACGACCGGGAAGCCAACCAGCGAAATTCTCCCCGATAATCAAAGAGCGTATGATGAACAATTGCGTCTGTCGTATAGATAACACCGTTGCCGGTTAATTTCCGAATCCGAACACAGACCGGAGCTTCGTGAGCTTGAATATGTCGATCACCTTTTCGCCCGGTGTTTTCGTCGTAGCCGCCAACTTCTAGAAATACGTCTCGTTTATATGAAATGTTTGATCCATACGTGTTCCGCACTTCCTCCATATGTTCACCAAATCCTCGTTCGTCACAGCCGACAAGCCAGTAGAACTCTTCGGGAAAGAAGTCCGGTTTGCCAGAAACCCAGTTCGGTGCCACATGTCCACCGACGGCAACTGCATCACTCGACTCATAGACTGACACCAGCTCCGAAACCCAATCCGGCTCGGCAACCGCATCATCATCAATCATCGCAACGATCTCCCCAGATGCGAGTCTCGCCCCTTTCGTTCGTGAGTAGGAGATTCCACGGTTCTCGTCGTTATTATGTATGACGAGATTCTCATGATGACCGAAATCTTCTTGCACACGGTCAAACACCTCCGGATTACCGTCGACGACAATAACAATCTCAAGTGGCTCGTAACTCTGAGCTAACACGCTCTCGACGCACTCCGAAAACACATCGTAGCGCTCCATCGAATAGGTACAAATAACGACGGAAACGTCCATTAGCCACCGATTGCTCACTCCAGTCAATAAGGATTTCTACATACGAACCAGTTCGTTCCACCAACACTTCACAAGGCTTATTGAGTGCTTGAAACTGCTTCAACATAATGAGCAATGCAGCAGAACAGCGGAGCGAGAGTCAGACAGAGTCCGAGAACTCTGTTCTCGCGTATGCCAAGCAGTGGTATCATATTCCTGTGCTTGTGGCGTTGATGGCGTTTATGTTGGCCACGCGTCTCCGTGCACTAAGTAACTTCCAGAATGGTGGTATTACGTTCCGTGGGAACGACCCGTGGTATCATTTCCGAGAGACAACGTATCTCCTCGACAATTTCCCGTCGACAATGCCGTTCGACCCATGGACCAACTATCCATCTGGGGTAAATGCCGAGCAGTTCGGGACGCTGTTTGACCAGCTTGTGAGTGGGTTCATTCTCCTGACTAGTTTTGGTGATCCGTCCGGAGAATACGCGACCCTAATTATGCTTGTTGCCGCACCGGTCTTCTTGGTGCTTGCAGTGATTCCAACATATCTCATCGCAGCTCGCCTTGCTGGACGTGGCCCAGCACTCGCAGGAGTTGCCGTCCTTGCACTGCTCCCTGGAAGCGTGCTCAATTATACCTTGGTTGGCTTTTTCGACCACCACGCAGCAGAGGTGTTTTTCCAGACACTCGCAGTCTTGGCTTTCATTGGTGCTCTCAGTGTTGCGCAACGTGAACAGCCGATTTGGGAGTTAGTCGTCGACCGTGATTTTGAGGCTCTTCGAACTCCATTGTTCTACTCAGTTGGAGCCGGTATCGCTGCGGCTCTCTACATGTGGACTTGGCCACCAGGTGTTCTCCTTGTCGGGTTTACCGGTATCTACTTCGCTATCAAACTCACAAGCGATGTCTATCACAACCAGAGTCCGGAACCGATTGCATTTGTCGGTGCCGTCTCGATGACAGTCACTGGATTGCTTATGTTCGTTCCACTAACCAGCTTCAGTATTGGTGGATCGACAAGCTACTCTCTTCTCCAAGTAATTCTTCCACTCGGTGTGGGTCTGGGCTGTGTGTTTCTTGCATTCCTCGCTCGTCAATGGGATGCCCGTAATCTCTCTTCGTCACTGTATCCATCCGCAGTCGGTGGAATTCTTGCGGTCCTCTTTGGGACCTCTCTACTCGTTATCCCCGGTACGGTCCGTTCAATCATCAGTCAGTTCTTGAATACAGTTGGATTTAGCGCCAATGCAGGTACACGGACGATTGGAGAAGCCCAACCCTTCCTCAGCCAGGGCTCTCCGTTCAATATCATCTACTCCGAGTATGGCCTCGCATTCTTCGCTGCGCTCGCGGCCGCACTCATCATTCTCGGTCGACCACTCATCAAAAGCGACGACACTAATGACACCATCTATGTCGTCGGAAGTCTCGCGACAGTCGGACTCATCTACCTCGCCACACCAGTGCTTGATTCGATTGCTGGTTTCATCGGTCAAGAGTGGCAGGTCCTTGGCTTGATTATTGCCACGGGCTTGCTTGTCGGTGCAACGCTCCGCCATCGGTATGACGCTGCAGAACTCTACGCGCTCGTCTGGGCGGCATTCATCACCTCGGCAGCATTCACACAGGTTCGGTTCAACTACTATCTGGCTATCGTGGTCGCCGTATTCAGTGCGATCTTCATCGGTCAGGTTGTCGACGCCGTCGACATCAATGCTACCGGCGAGTCGCTCCGAGAGTCGGTTCAGAGCCTCGAAGGCTGGCAAGTGATGGCTGTGGTGGCCGTTGTCTTGATACTCACCGTCCCGCTGCTGGTTCCCTTTGCAGGGTCGGCATGGGCCACTGGTGACCGCAATGGTCCCGGTGGAGTGACCCAATGGGACGACAGCTTCCAATGGATGAGCACCGAGACGCCGCAGCCGGGCGAACTTGAAGGCGCGAACAATCCGATGGAGCTGTACGGCACCTACGAGCGTCCTGCTGACGATGACTTCGAGTATCCGGAGGGTGCCTACGGCGTCCAGTCGTGGTGGGACTACGGTCACTGGATCACGACCAACGGTGAGCGGATTCCGAACGCCAACCCATTCCAGCAGGGTGCGACTGAAGCGGCCAACTACCTGTTAGCCCCATCCGAACAGCGGGCAGCCGACGCGCTCGGCGAGAAAATGGGCGACAACGACGAGACGCGATACGTGATGGTCGACTGGCAGATGGTGTCGCCGAACTCCAAGTTCGGTGCGCCGATTGTGTTCTACGACGAGGAAGACGTAAGCCAATCCGACTTCGTCAACCAAGCCTACCCGACTGTCGAAAACGAGCAGGGCCAACAAGGGTTCCGCGCGCCGATCACGCTCCAAACCCAGCGCTACTACGACAGCCAGATGGTCCGGCTCTACAACTACCACGGGAGTGCGGCCACCCCTGATCCAACCGTGATCGAAACCGAGCCGACAACCGCTCAAACCCAGAGCGGTCAACAGGTCACGATCAATGCGTTCGATCCGAATGAGGACATCCAGACGTTCGACACACTTTCGGAGGCTGAAAGCTACGTCAACGAGACGCCCGGTGCACAGCTCGGCGGGATCGGTGCAAATCCGACAGAACGCGTCGACGCGCTCGAACACTACCGACTAGTTAAAGCCAGCCAGTCGAACGCGCTCCGTAGCTCTCGGGGCTATCAACAGCAACTGTTCCAAACAGCCCAGTCGACTAGGCTCGATATCAACGAACTCACCAGAACGACACCAAACTGGGTGAAGACCTTCGAGCGAGTTCCCGGAGCGACTGTCGAGGGAACGGGTGCAGCGCCGGGCGAAGAGGTCCGCGCAACTGTCGAGATGCAATACCCCGAAGGCAGCCAGACGTTTAGCTACACGCAGTATGCGACTGCCGACGCCAACGGTGCCTTCGAGATGACGCTGCCGTACTCCACGACGGGGTACGACGAGTTCGGTCCGGAAAACGGCTACACGAACACGAGCGTTCAGGCAACCGGCCAGTATACGTTCAGTACTAACGGTACTGCGGCCACGATTCAAACGGGTGTCTCGGAGGCACAGGTTGTCGGGGCCGACGACAGCGTGGTTACTGTCGACATCTCTGAGGCTACAACAGCGGGACAGACTATTGAAAACGGTCAGTAAGCACTGACTACTCCTGCAGTTTTCGTCGATCTGAACCACCAACAGCCCACTCAAGCGTAGCCTCTACCTACTACTCGTCGTCAGTCAGTCAACGACCACTGTCGATTGGTAAACCCGAACTACCTATGTTGTGGGACGCCCAGTAGTCGGTAATGACAACACTCCGCGAATTGACTGGGATCTATCTCCGCGGTCTCGGTATGGGTGCGGCGGATGCCGTCCCCGGCGTCTCCGGCGGCACTATCGCCCTTATAGTGGGCATCTACGAACGACTGATCAGCGCGGTCACCGCTATCCAGCCCGGTCGACTCCGAACGATCCTCGGCGGACTCCGGGCCGAAGGTCGACCCGAGGCGGTCGGCGCCCTCCGCGAAATCGACACCGGATTTCTGCTTGCGCTCGGTGCTGGGATCGCAACCGCGGTCGTCACCGTCCTCCGGCTGGTCAGCATCCTGTTGGAGACGAACCCCGTCGAAACCTACGGCTTCTTTTTCGGGCTGATCGGGGCTTCGGTGGTCGTCCTCTACAGTGCGGTCTCGCTTTCGACACGCCGTCGACAGGCCGCCGCTGGGGGTGGATTCGTCCTCGCATTTCTGCTCTCCGGCTATGCCGCAGGCACACTGGGGTCGTCGCTGCCAATCATCTTTCTCGCCGGCGCACTCGCGGTGAGTGCGATGATTCTCCCCGGGGTCTCGGGTTCGCTGCTGTTGCTCATGCTCGGGCAGTACGAGTATATGTCGACCGCGCTGAGTCGGTTTACCGATGCGCTGGTCGGGAGTCTCAGCGGCGGGCTAACCGACACGCTCGTCGAAGCGGCGGTGCCAGTAGTGACGTTCATGGCCGGCGGCGTCGTCGGACTGTTCACGTTGGCTCACAGCGTTCGGTGGGCACTCGACCGCTACCGAGAGGCCACACTCGCCTTCCTCGTGAGTCTCGTCCTCGGGGCGCTCCGAGCGCCGGTCGAACAGACAACGATAGAACTGGCCGATGCTGGCGCGGCATGGACGCCGTCGACCGTTGGGCTGTTCTGTCTGTTTGCCGTGCTGGGCGCTGGTGCGGTGCTCGTCGTCGACCGACTGGCCGGCGGGATCAAACCCAGTCCCTCACAACCCGCCGAGGGAGAGTCGGAATCAGTGTAGCTTCGGCGCCGAATCAATGACTCCGGCGGCTCGGCCGCTTACTCCCGCGGAACGGCGATGTTGTCGAGGTAACCACCACATGCCCCACAGGTCGTCAGCCGCGTTTCGCTTGTCGTTCGGGTGCTACAGTCCCGACACTCGAAGTAGTTCAACTCCGGAGCGTAGGGGTCGATATCAGCGTTATTGGGTATCATATGACAGTCTAGGCATGAGCCAACAAATAAACCTTTTTGCCACTCTCGGCTACTATATCAGACATTCAGACACACGTTTGTGGTTTAATATGGGTTGTTTAGCGCAAAAACTATTCATTTGACCAGTCCGGGAGTTCTGCGTGGGTCGTACAGTGTCGCTGTATGGCAACAAAAGTCACGTTTAAATCAGTGGACGCCTCGGTTCTCAGTATGACTGCAGCGCTTCGTCGACCGACAGACCGAACGTGTGAACGATGCGGGAGAGCCGAGCAGTGGAACGCGACAACCGACTCGTGGGAGGTTGTCGGCGATGACCCCGGCAGCGTCTACTGTATTCACGAATGGGATATCAACGGCCGGTTCGTTCCGTTCGACAGCGAGTAGTTGTCTGGCCGTCGACTCTCTTCACTTTTGGGCCACATCGCCGTGATTCACCGGCTATTTACGTCTCGGGATCAGCTATAGGAATAACCAACGCGCTGTTCCCGTAGACGACGGGTCTCCGAATCGGATCTCCCGGGCGGTGTCGTGCAGTTGTCGACCTCCTCCGTGGCTGTCTCGATTCCTCGCCGTCTCCGTGGACCAGCTCCCGTTCGGAACACCTATGGAAATAGAAATTACGACAGTTGGCGGCTACGAAGAGGTTGGTCGACAGATGACGGCAGTCCGTATGGACGATGACATCGTCATCTTCGATATGGGCCTGAACCTCTCGCAGGTACTGATTCACGACAACGTCCAGACTGAGCGCATGCACAGTCTGGATCTCATCGATATGGGCGCGATCCCCGACGACCGCGTGATGAGCGAACTCGACGGCGAGATCAAGGCCATCGTCCCGACCCACGGCCACCTCGACCACATCGGCGCGATCCCCAAACTCGCCCACCGCTACGACGCCCCCGTCGTTGCGACCCCATTCACCATCGAACTCGTCCGCGAACAGATCCGCGACGAGGACAAGTTCGACGTCCAGAATGACCTGCAGGTCATGAACGCCGGCGAGACGATGCGGATCGGCGACAAGACTGAAATGGAGTTCGTCAACGTCACCCACTCGACGATTGACGCCATCAACCCGGTCCTCCACACCCCGGAAGGAGCCATTGTCTACGGGCTTGACAAACGTATCGACCACAACCCAGTGCTCGGTGATCCGTTCGACATGAAACGGTTCCGCGAGATCGGCCGCGAGGGCGAGGGTGTCCTCTGTTATCTCGAAGACTGTACGAACGCCAACCGGAAGGGTCGGACACCTTCCGAGTCGGTTGCCCGAAAAGAGCTCCACGACACCATGCTCAGTCTCGAAGATTACGACGGCGGCATGGTTGCGACTACCTTCGCAAGCCACATCGCCCGTGTCTCCAGCCTCCTCGAATTCGCTCAAGAGATTGGCCGCAAACCGATCCTGCTGGGGCGTTCGATGGAGAAATACACCGGGACCGCAACGCATCTCGACGTCGACCTTCCTGACGACATCGAGATGTACGGTCATCGACGCGCCATCGACCAGAGCCTCAACCGCATCATGAAAGACGGCAAGGAGAACTTCCTGCCAATCGTGACGGGCCATCAGGGCGAGCCACGGGCGCTGCTGACCCGAATGGGCCGCGGCGAGACCAACTATGACTTCGACAACGGCGACAAGGTCATCTTCTCGGCCGGGATCATTCCCGAGCCGACAAACGAGGGGAACCGCTACCAGTCCGAGCGCCTCCTGAAAATGCAGGGCGCACGGATCTACGACGACATCCACGTCTCGGGCCACCTCAGCCAAGAGGGCCACTACCAGATGCTCGATGCACTCCAGCCCAAAGAGCTGATTCCGGCCCACCAGAACCTGAAAGGCCTGTCGGGCTACGTCGACACGGCCAACTCCTTTGGCTACGAGGTCGGTCGCGACCTTCACATCAGCCGGAACGGCAACATCCTCCAGCTCACCGAATAGTCGACGCTCTGCAGTCGAACCCCGATTCACCTTGTCTCACTATTTTAAAAGGGTAGCTACGCCGCGGCCTGCATCGACCACACCGCAAGCAGCCCAAGGAGGACTGCTGGAACGAGCGGCAAGGCCAAAAACGTCGCAAAGAACGTCCAGCCGAGTTGGGCTGGGGCGGTTGGGTACAGATAGATAACGCCGGGAATCACCAGAAAGCAGACGATGACGCCAGCAACGAGAATCCAGCCTTGGCTGCCGAACCCCTCGCCGTCCGGCTCGCCAGTGTAGGCTTCGGACTCCCCGGATTCGACCGTGCTTGCTTTGTCGGGCCGGTGGACGTAGCCGCCCTCGCTGTGCTCGCCGGTCGACTCGCTGGTGTCGGAACTCACTGTCTGCTTCTCCGCACTCGGCCCGCAAAGCCCTCACGGTTCGGTTCCTGCTTATCGATCATTTTTAACCCACCGGGCGGCAACTGTGTGCCATGAGTAAGCAGGAATCTCGCGAGCAGTCGGGCAAGGACCCGAATCTGCGGAGCAGCGAAGTCACCGAGGGAACCGATCAAGCTCCCTCCCGGGCGATGTTCCGGGCAATGGGCTACGACGACGAGGATCTCTCCTCGCCGATGATCGGCGTCGCCAACCCCGCCGCCGACATCACACCCTGTAACGTTCACCTCGACGACGTCGCCGAGGCGGCCTACGAGGGCGTCGACAACGGCTCCGGGATGCCAATCGAGTTCGGGACGATCACGATCTCGGATGCCGTCTCGATGGGTACCGAGGGAATGAAAGCCTCGCTCATCTCCCGAGAGATGATCGCCGATTCGGTCGAACTCGTTTCCTTTGGCGAGCGCATGGACGGCCTCGTGACCATCGGCGGCTGTGACAAGAACATGCCCGGGATGATGATGGCCTCGATCCGAACAGATCTCCCCAGCGTATTCCTCTACGGCGGTTCGATCATGCCCGGCGAACACGACGGCCGCGAGATCACCATCCAGAACGTCTTCGAAGGTGTCGGTGCGGTCGCCCAAGGCGAAATGGAAGAAGACGAACTCGACGAGATGGAGCGCCACGCCTGTCCCGGCGCTGGCTCCTGTGGTGGGATGTTCACCGCCAACACGATGGCGTCGATTTCCGAAGCCCTTGGCCTCGCACCGCTCGGCTCGGCTGCGGCCCCTGCCGAACACGACGACCGCTACGAGATCGCCCAGCGCGCCGGTGAGATCGCCGTCGACGCCGTCGAAAACGACCGTCGCCCCTCCGGCATTCTCTCGAAGAAGTCCTTCGAGAACGCCATCGCCCTGCAGGTCGCCACCGGCGGCTCGACCAATGCCGTCCTCCACCTGCTGGCGCTGGCCGCAGAAGCGGGCGTCGACCTCGATATCACGGAGTTCGACGAGATCTCCCGCCGCACCCCGAAGATCATCAACCTCCAGCCCGGCGGCACCCGCGTCATGAACGATCTGTTCGAACTCGGCGGTGTGCCGGTCGTCCTCCGCCGCCTGCTGGATGCGGACCTGATCCACGGCGACGCGATGACCGTCACCGGTCGCACGCTCGCCGAGGAACTCGCTCATCTTGAAGCCGAGGGGCTGCTTCCCGACGATGAGACGCTCGACGCCGACTATCTGTACACGGTCGACGACCCGTACTCCGAGGAGGGTGCGATCAAGATCCTCACCGGCAACCTCGCCCCCGACGGCTCGGTGCTCAAAGTCACCGGTGACGACAAGTTCCACCACGAGGGGCCAGCCCGCGTCTTCGAAAACGAGGAGGACGCGATGGCCTACGTCCAAGAGGGTCACATCGAGTCGGGTGACGTGCTCGTCATCCGCAACGAGGGTCCACGCGGCGGCCCCGGAATGCGAGAAATGCTTGGTGTCACCGCGGCGGTCGTCGGTGCAGGCCACGAGGACGACGTGGCACTACTGACCGACGGTCGGTTCTCCGGCGCGACGCGCGGCCCGATGATCGGTCACGTCGCCCCTGAGGCCAAAGACGGCGGTCCAATCGGACTCCTCGAAGACGGCGACACGGTCACTGTCGACATCCCTGAGCGCGAACTGTCGGTCGACCTCTCGGAGGACGAACTCGACTCGCGCCGCGAGGCGTGGGAGCCACGAGAACCGCAGTACACCAGCGGCGTGCTGGGAAAATACGCCCGTGACTTCGGCTCGGCCGCAAAAGGTGCGGTGACGAATCCCGGTCTGGTCGACAACGACTAGCTTTCTCCGATTTCTGTTGGCTTTTAAAATAAATCGAGTAGCCTGCCCACCACTGACGGCTGCAGTGGGTTCGTACGACCACTGTGGACTGGATGACTATCGACTGAGTCGTCGACCGATACTGTCGGCTGTTCGGATTGCATCACGAACCATCGGTGGCGTCACATCGAACGGTTCGTTGTGAATCGTCTCGTTCTCGTCACAGGCCGCCTCAGCAACAGTGTCGAGTTGGTCGCGAGTTGGATCTTCGAGCCCGACATCTACCAGTGTGGTCGGCAGCTCAATGTCGCGTGAAAACTGCACATAGTCCTCGATGTACTCGTCGTCTCGACCCTCTAAGACGAGCTGTGAGATGGTCCCGATGTTGACTTTTTCACCATGGGTTGCATCGTGTGTTGCTTCCAGTTGAGTCAAGCCATTGTGTACGGAGTGGGCCGCGGCGAGGCCGCCGCTCTCGAATCCGAGCCCACTCAGCAGCGTGTTGGCTTCGGTCACTGCCTCGACGCTTTCGGTGACCGCATCGGTTTCGACCGCGTCGACCGCAGAGACGCCATGCTGACGGAGTGTTGTGTAGCAGAGCTGGGCAAGTTGGTGTCCCGCGCGAGTTGGTTTGCCACCGCCGATTGTGTCGCCGTGCGATTGGTTCGTGGCATCTGCCTCGAACCATGTTGCGAGTCCGTCGGCGATCCCCGAGCGGAAAAATCGAGCTGGTGCAGCCGCGATGATCTCCGTATCGACGAGAACGAGGTCCGGATGTTGCTCGTAGAACCAGTACTCCTCGAACTCACCGTGCTCGCTGTACATCACTGACAGCGCGCTCGTTGGAGCGTCGGTTGAGGCGATTGTCGGCATCGAAACCATCGAGCCGCCGGTTGCTTCGCGGGCGGCTTTGGCAGTATCCATCGCTTTCCCACCGCCAGCACCGATGATGATCTCTGCGCCTCGCTCCGCGGCGACGTCTCCGACGCGGTCGACCTCCTGTTGTGAGGCTTCACCGTGGAACTCCAGCGACGAGGCATTCAATCCGGCTTCCTGCAGACTCCCGACGATGGTTTCCTCGACAATATCGAGGACGACTTCATCGGCAAGCAGGAGGGCTGTGTCTCCGAGATGTTCGGTGTGGTCGGCAATTTCTGTGGCTACGCCACGACCCTGTACGTACGCAGCGGGTGATTTGAAGACAGTTGTCATGGGTTGTTCAGTTACTGACTCCGCGCGAAACTCAATAAAGGACTATTGAGAATACTTTGTACAGAAGCTGTCGACTGTCTGTGTGTCTGGTCACCCATCGAGAACTGACCGGACTCGATCAGCTGTTTCGTCGCCCGGTTCCATCCACGGCATATGGCCATGATTGGCCAGCTCATAAAACTCGGCGTTGGGCATTCGATCTGCGATCGATCGACCGACTTCGGGTGGCCAGAAGGCGTCCGCCGAACCCCAGATGAATCCGGTCGGTTGGTCGATGTCGGCGATTTCCTCCCGAATATCGAACAATGGGTGCATGCGGCCGAACGATCCTTCCTCAGTCAACAGCGACCGCAGGCTCTTTTCGCGCCCCGAGAGCTGCTGGCGGGCGGCCATGAGTTCGTAAAACGCTTCGGGGATGGCCGAGGCGTCGACGACGAGCCGCTGCCGAGTCGCCTCCTTCGCGTTCTCGACCGGATCCCCTCGCTTGTCGAGCCACAACAGCAGGCGATTGATGCCACGGACGGTCAACAGTCGCCACGCAAGCGAGAACTCTTTTGAGATGCCAGCAGGGGCACCCACCAGACAGAGGCGGTCGACGCGGTCGTGGTCAATGGCGAGCAGCAGTGCCTGTAGCCCACCCAACGAGTTGCCCACCACATGGGGCCGATCTACATCGAGATCGTCCAACAGTTCTCGGAGATAGGCGACCAGAAACGACCGGAGGTACCGGCCGCGATAGCTGACTGGGGCCGACAGCCCGCGTCCCGGCCGGTCCGGGATATAAAGGCGATACTCGTCGGTCAGCGCAGGCACCATCGGGAGCCACGTCGCCGCCGTCGTGGTGACTCCGTGCAGTAACACCACCGGCTTGCCATCGGGATCACCGGCGACGAGGTAGTGAACTCGTCCGGCGCTGTCGGTCTCGACCGTGCGGGACTCGACCTCGACATCGTAGTAGGCCGCGAGTTGGGCTTGACACGCCGCATACCAGCGTTCGGGATCGGTCGACCAGTCGTCGACCGAGCCTGCGGTGGGACGTCTCTGTTCGACGTTGTTTGTCATAGCCACACATACAAGGGCCACGCACAAAGTTCGCCGCTCCGTCTTGCGTAGTCGACTGTCTTATCGAGCGACTGGTCGACTGTCTGGCTCGCCGAAAGTCGGGTCGGGAAGCTATCCCCGAGTGGCGTGCAACAGGAGTCCGTGGGCGATGATCGCTGAGGGTCCAGCAGCGATCAGCAACAGCGCGGTTTCGCCACTGAGCAGGTAGAGCAGGGGTCCAACCGCGAGCATCGATACCCCCACGGCTGCGGTAATGATTCGTTCGTCTCGTCGGATGCGTTCGGGTGACTCGTTTTCGTCGACGACCCGCTGGAGTGTCGCGTCGACTTGTGAAGCCAGCGCAGCCGGAACTGGGAGGAAGTGAATCCCCGTGTACCACCGTTTCCCTCGGTTCGAGACGACAAACAGGCTCCGGCCGAGAACGTCGAACCGCCGAACACCAACTGCCCAGTCGAGACTGCGACGTCGGGTGTAGGACGGTCGGTTCGCCTCGACGACTCCCGCCTCCGGGTCTACCGTTCGTCTGACACCCCACTCTTGAAATAGCAGCGACACCCAAAGTGCGGCCATCGGAAACAGGTGTAGACTCGCCGCAGCACCGCCGAGACTCCAGATCGTGATCCCGGATACAACGACACCACAGCCGACCCAGACCGGGCGAATCCACGTCCAGTCGGATTGTTGGCCCAGCCGCTCTGTGACGGCATCTCGCTCTCCGTCCATTGGCCCATTGGCTGTCGACAGCCAGTAGCCGAGTGCCAGCGCGCCAGCGACGACCACAAGCCCGCCGACCCACGCCAGCGGGTCGACCGAGAGCCACTCCCCACTGATGAGCGGTGGGTTGTGCGTTGCAACCGCCACGAGAGCCAGCCCGATGATTCCCCCCAGTCCACCAGCAACGAACGACCGGAACCGGTTCGGTGCAATCGATTCCCACGACACCGACCGGTCGACCGGATCGACTCCCTGACTCGGATGGTGCTCGTTGGCTGGGTCGACAGTATCCCGTTCGGCTGCTGTCGATGCTGACTCGGCCGAGGTCATCCGGGTCGACATACCGTGTTGGTCGTCAAGTAAGTTCGGCTTGTTGTCAGGGTTCGTGCTGACTTGGAGGGCGTCACGACGCTTTAGCCCCTGATCGAATGTAGCAGGAGTCCGGGAGCAATGAATGCCGATGGGCCCGCAATGAGCAGTAACAGTCCGGCTTCGCCGCTGAGCAGGTAGAGCAGTGGCCCGATTCCGAGCATCGAGAGCCCAACACCCCCAACGATGATTCGTTCGTCCCTGCGTATTGGTGTCGGTGGCGCTTGCTCCTCGACCATCTGCCGAAGCAGTCGCTCGACGTCTGCTGCGAGCGCTGTCGGAACAAAGAGGGAATGCGGCCCCTCGTACCACCGTTTGCCTCGGTTCGAGAAGACAAACAGACTCACGATGCCGAGGTCGACACGTCGGACACCAACTGCCCATGTAAGCTGTTGCTCAAACGTTCTGTCGCCCCACTCCACGTGGGTCGAAACGGTGTTTCGGTCGGAGTCGACCGTGTATTCGATTCCCCGCATCCCGAAGACGAGTGGAAAGCTGAGACCACAAACCAGCGGGAGGATCGAGAGGACGCCCAGCAATGACTCGGAGCCGATCCACACGAATCCGACACTGACGGCTGCGCCACAGCCAACCCACAGCGGGCGGATAGTCGACCGCTCGGGGAGCGTCTGCACGACCAGTTCACGGATCGACGCTCGCTCGGTACTGGTCGACCTGTCATAGGCAATCAACCAGTAGAACAGAGAGAACGGTCCGCCGATGAAAATCAACCCGACAGCAAGGACTACAAAACCGGATGTCTGTGACTCACCACTGAGGACGTCGAGTGCGATGATTGCTGTGAGGACACCAAGACCACCGACAATACCAACCACAAAAACGAGTAGACAGCCGAACAGCAGCGAGCGAACCCGAGCAAATCGAATTGGCCCCCACGACACCGAAGCGGTCGACTCATCGTCTGTCGCCTCCGTCTCGTCGACCGATTCAACCGGTTCGCTTGACGCCATACATGTCAACATGTCTCCGTTTCGTGCTTAAGACTACTGTTCGATCACCCGAATCGGGTATTCTTCGACACCATATATAAACGAACTTCGGATTGGCTGGAGGTCGGCCTCGACCGGCTCGATGGCCTCGTATCGCTCTAAGAGCGACGAGAGGATGATTTCGGCTTCGAGTCGTGCAAGCGGTGCGCCCAGACAGTAGTGGGTCCCATGGCCAAAGGAGAGATGCTGGTTCGGTCGACGGTCGGCCACGAACTCGTCGGCCCTGTCGAAGACGTCTCCGTCACGATTGGCCGACCCAAGCCACGCTACGACTCCCTCGCCTGCCGGGATCTCCTGACCACTGAGTTCGACCGACTCGGTCGTTACCCGGAACAGCGCCTGCACGGGCGACCGATAGCGGAGGGCCTCTTCGATTGCGGTCGACAGCTTCACGTCTCCGGTTCTCAGGTCGTCGAGCAGACCCGGCTGAGCGGTGAAACACCGCATCGCGTTAGTGATCAGATTCGTGGTGGTGATGTTGCCAGCGACCAACAGCAGGGTACAGAAGCCGACCATCTCGCGCTCCGAGAGCCGGTGGCCGTCGACTTCCGCCTCTATGATCGCCGTAATCAGATCATCCTGCGGCTCGGCTCGACGCGCCTCGATCAGCTCCGCAAAGTACTGGCTCATCTCCGCCTGTGTCTGCTGTTGTCGCTGTTGGAACTCCTCCATTGCGGCCTCGGTTTTCGCATTTGGTCGCTCGATGAGTGTATCGGACCACCGCTTGAACTGCGCGCGGTCGTCGGTCGGCACCCCGAGCATCATCGCAATCACGTCGACCGGAACGGGGTACGCCACCTCGGAGACGAGGTCGACTTCCCCACCCTTGATGTCGTCGAGATACTCCTCGGTGAGCTCCCGAATCCGGTCGGCCTGCTCGGCGATTGCTCGGGGTTGGAAGAACCCCTCTACGACACCCCGGAGCCGGTTGTGTTCCGGCGGATCGGCAAACAGCATCGTGTCGAACACCGGCGGCGGTTCGCCCTCCGAGTCGGCGATCTCCTCCTCGAAGCCGGGCATTGTCGCTGGGTCCGACGAGAATCGTTCGTCGGTGTTCAGGACACGTTTCACGTCCTCGTACCGAAACACGTCCCACAGCTCTCGGTCGGCATCGTACCGAACCGGTGACTCGGCCCGCATCTCTCGATACCAATCGAAGGGGTCGAGCCATCGCTCACGGCTCGACAGCGCATCGGGAAAACTCACTGCCGGTCGACTGGGATCTGCAGCACTCATACTATATTGTGTCTGTTTGTTGAGGGTAACTGTTGGCACCCGTCGAATTCAGTGGATATTCCCATATCATAGAACCGACGCAACCCCGGTATTTTGACCGCCACAGCCGAAGCATGCGTGATGACTGAGTTACTGACCAGCCACCTTCTGGACTCGTTTCCCTATATTCGTGTCGGCGATGGTGACAAACAGTTGGTCGTGATCCCCGGCTTCGGTGATGCGATGTTCGGTGGTCGGTATCCGCCTGCTGCGGCGTGGGCCCTCCAGAGCTACTTCCACCGATTAACCGATGAGTACACGATCCATCTCATCAGTCGACCACGCAGCCTGCCGGAGAACTACACCATTGACGACGCCACCGAGCAGTACGGACAGATTCTCGATTCAGTGCCAACGCCTATCGATATTCTCGGCATCTCGATGGGTGGCTTCATCGGCCAGGGGGTTGCCGCACGCTATCCGGAGCTGGTCAACCAGCTGATCGTCAGCTGCTCCGGCAACCGCGTTGTCGACGCCGGTCGGTCGACGGTCAGCCGCTGGAAACAGTACGCAGACCGACATCGGTGGGTCAAGCTCCGGTCGGAGCTGGCGACGGCGCTCTACAGCTCTCGTGACTGGCGACGGTACAGCCTACCACCGACGATCCAGACGGTTGGCCGGTTCGTCCTTCCCCGTCCAGCGGTTCCGGCTGATGTCTCGCGGTCACTGTCGGCTATTCTCGACTACGATGGCACGTCGACTCTCGGCGATATCGAAGCCGACAGCTTCGTCATCGGCGGGGGCAGTGATCCGTTTTTCCCCGAATCAATTCTCCGAGAGACGGCCGATGGCATCCCGGAGGCCAGTATGCTGGCAATCGATGGGTCGTGTCGCAAAGTCCTCTAGAGTTCAGTAGTAACTGACTCCCGTGAAGGCGGGGTTGCCTCTGGTGTCCAAACCGAGGTACCCCATGCACGCCACAATCGACGTGCGGTTCGAACTGAGTATCG
>Ga0208281_10039_pt1 | contig 23810 bp, 28 predicted proteins | sample AntDeeMetVIRDL14_FD_184781 | JGI IMG/M metagenome (GOLD analysis project Ga0208281, IMG submission 184781) | Saline lake microbial communities from Deep Lake, Antarctica, in enrichment culture - Antarctic Deep Lake Metagenome VIRDL14 (SPAdes)... ... | reverse complement strand
AGAGACTGCTCGGCGTGCTAGGTGGATCGCCTTCTCAGTAAAACGGAGAATCTGCGACTTCGGGAGGGTCTTCATCTCATGGAATTACACGACAAACATGTAAATCTTCAAGGATTTCAACAGAGCCTAGGGATTCTTAATTCTAAGTTGGGCGAATTTTGGGCAGAAAATAAATTGTCAAGTGTACGTGGTGGTTACTTGGAGTATCGTACTGTCCATCTATCTGAATTTCCTGTTATAACAGAGGACTCCTCAAGGCTCAATCAGCACATTGGCGACATAATTGACTATATAAGTACCCGACGTGAATTAAACACGTCACTCCTAGACCACCTTGGAAACTACGACGACGATCAAACCCTCGCCGACATTGGCCTCACTCAACCCCCACGTGGGGCCGCCGGGTCAGTCCTCCAGGAGACGGCCAAACAGAAACCTAACCTCCGAGTCGGAACCGTTCGCGTCGACCGCGACTCGGAGACCAGCGTCGAGATCCAGTTGAGTGCCCGCTACAAACCAGACGACGAGGACGCCTATGAGACTGACCAGTGGGGCTACACCGAAACCGATCTCGAACCGGCGTTGCAGATCACCGATCTCACACCCACGGAGGCTGACCTGATCGAGGCGTTCGTCCCGGTCGCCGTCGACGAAGCCGGTGGCTTTGCAGGCTTCCGTGAGACCGCAACCAAGACAAATTCGCTTGTCGACCGGCTCCGAAAACTCACACTCCCGGCCCTCAATGATGTCGAGGCGGGGCTGGAAAGCTACACCGAGACGAAACAGCGAGCTGACGAGCTCGAAGCGAAGATCGAACATACTGACGAGTTGATCGACGAAATCGTGTACGACCTCTACGGGCTGACGGACGAGGAAATCAAGATCGTTGAGGAAGCTGTCTCCGAGTGAAAATGCTGCCTCTGGTGCGTAATCGAGTTATGCTAGAACTCGATTGGAATCTCGGGAGACTGGCGTCCATGGCTGCTACATCAAATCTAATTAGCTCATTCTTAATCACGTTCTCTCGATTATCCGCCTATGACAACGGATTCAGTCGACGCTCTTGAGGCACTCACTGCCAAGGTCGACGATGAATTTACATCACACAGGCAGTCTGATGAGTTCAAAGCGATCTCACTCATGATTGACTTCTGTATTCTGAGCGTCCCACGCTGATCGTCCACGTTGATGGGGAAGATACCAGCTCGTTAGCTGCCGTGTTGAGGAATTCCTTACTAAACATGGTGCACATACTCAACGCGAATTCCATTCTGAGACCAATATCCGGGTATTGGCGACAGTTGAGTGAGGACTAGATCTCCTGCATAACACATCGATAGAGGAGTGTAGTCGACCAACGAATTCCATTTTCATACACTCACATAAAAATCGAAAAGATGGATAGCTGGCCTAGGCATCAGCAGAGCACAGCAAATCATGCTAACTATTCTATTTCTACATGAAGTAATGTGGCTACATCTAATACACTAATTAAGTCAACAACATTCGTGACTCTCAAACTATTATATAACGTAGTGAATGTGGTTCACTTCTTTAGATTACTTCCTTTATTCACATCCTGAACACTCACTACATTTTATACGGTGAGAGAATGATGGAGTACTATGGCTACAGAGACCGTCGGTGAAAAAGAACCCCGGGCAGTCGCCGTCAACGTTCTCAAGGGAGGATTTGGTAAGTCAACAACCGCCATAAATCTTGCACGAGAACTTGCAGAACGCAATGAACGCGTGCTTCTAATCGATTTAGATGACAACGGTCACACTACGTTCAATCTTGGTCATCAAGATCAATATGAAGCCGAGAACCACCTACAACAAGTCCTTATAGATGGCGAGGATCCGATTGACCACGTTGTATCGATCACAGACAATTTAGATCTGTTGCCATCTCATGAATCACTCGAAGACGTAGAGACTAATCTGAAATCAGCTATGGCTTCAAGCCAACGACTACACCGAAATGTCATTGACCCACTCCTTGGAGATACTTACTCATATATCGTTGTCGACACGCCCGCAAACCGAGGGAAACTAAACGACAACGCACTGTTCGCCACGAAGAATCTGATCATTCCACTGCGGCCCGAGAGCGGCTGGGAATCGGGTATCACCCAAACGAATAAGCGATTGATTAAGGAAGCACAGCAGTACTTCGACCTCCAGCTGCTTGCGTTAGTCCCGACTGATCTAAGCGAACGATTAGACCAGGATACTCGAGATAGGAATCTTCTCTATGCGATAAACAGTCGGGACGGGCTCGCGCCGTGCGTGCCAAACTTTGCCCGATTGACGTCTTCCGACTGGGAAGACATTGATAACGGCACCTACAGCAAAGAGCTACCAGGTATCCGCCACCGCGCTAGTATTGATAAAGCACACCGGGCTCACAAAACATTACGCGACTATGATCCCGAGTGTGATCAGCTCCATTGTTATGATGAACTGGCTCAGATCGTTGAGTACGGAGAGGTGAGGCGATAATGGCCTTCGATGATTTGGAGGACGAAGAAAGCGAAGAAGAATCCAGTCCAGGAGATGAGGCTCTTGATGATCTCGCTGGTACACTATCTGGCGACCAAAGTTCTGAGTCGAATAATACAACTGAAAAAACAAGCGAGGAAAATAATTCAGAGTACGATCTGCAGAATGATCCAGCGTTCCCGACGGCTAAGGCCCAGACGCAGCATTCAGTCTATTGTCTTCCAGACACGTGGGACACCATAGACGGGTCATCAGGACTCTTATTCGAAGCCGAGATCAAACTACGGCGTAGCGGATATGGCTCGGTTCAAAAACGCGAGCTACACAATGCTTTGCTACTGGCAGCAGCGAAGCAACTGACCGTAGAGGATATATCTGAAGCATTTATCCAGACGAGAGAAAACCGGAAATCTGGAGAGCTTATCGAGACAAAACAGTAGTCGGCGTATCAGATTCTGTCTGAAATCAGGGCAGACAGAAGTTGAGACCAGCCTTCTCAATGCATATGGGATTCCGACGTAGTTCATAAATAGTATGAATGCGTAGTTAGGGATAGAACAATGGCACGAATCACCGGCTCCTATCCAGACGACCTTGACCTTCTGATCGAAGGTGCTGTTGAGGCAGGGGTGTTTGGTGGCAAGAGCGATGCATTACGTGAGTTCGTCCGTAAATATTTCGAGGACCACGAAAACGAGCGTATTGCTGCTGCGGTCGCCCTCTACAAGCGCGAGCAGATCACGCTCGGTGATGCAGCAAGACTCGCTGATGTCGACCGCTGGACAATGCGTGATATCCTCCGTGAGCACGGCGTTGAACTCCGCCTCGGACTCGTTGATGAAGACGATGCAGCTTACGAGGTAGAGGCGGCGAGTGGACTCGAATTCAGTGATGAGGATTCAGGCGACGAGGAATCGCGTACGAAATGAGAGATGACGAGATACCAGCGAATCCAAGCGTCCTGAACACGACTGTCCTCTCGAATTTTGCGTATGTAGACCAGCTGTGGGTGGTTGCAGGACTCTCTGGAATCTGTGCGGTTCCAGTCGTTCGCAAGGAACTCAAACACGGCGTTGACGATCACCCGTATCTTCAGTCGGCACTCGATGTACTCGTCGACGAAATTCCAGTCGCGACGGTTTCGGACACTGTCGCAAACAGAGAAGCCATTGTTGGTGAGCATCTCGATCCCGGGGAAGCACAGGCGTTCGCCCTTGCCGACGCACACGACGGTCGACTACTGACAGACGACGGAGATGCCCGGTCGTTTGCGAAAGACCAAGGTGTGACCGTTATCGGGTCGGTCGGCGTTCTGTTGGCCGCAATCGATGCTGGAAAGATCGATGAAGCGACTGCTGACGAGTGGCTGTCGACGTGGATCGATGAGATCGGCTACTACGTCCCCTACCGAACCATCTCGGATTACCGATGAAGAATTGCTCGGAGTTCGAAACGATTGATTGGCGTGACTGTGAACACGTGTATAACCCATGACTGAGACCGACAGACGGCTGTCCGAGGAGAGCGAACAACGGTTTCTAGACCTGTACGCCCATCTGTTGGTGTATGTCAACGACCGATTCGAGGTCATCGGAGAAATCGAAACGGTCGCTGATCTTGAACAGCACTACACTGACGAGCTTCTCCCGCTCCGAAACACGCTGTACAACGAGTCGACGACAGACCTGATAGAGGACTTCGTTGAAGAGAACCCTCCCGACCTGTCGGAGGCTGATCTCGAACAGGTCACAGCGTGGACTGATTTTGTCGCCGGAGAGTTCGTCGTCGTCCGCTATCGAGAGGACGATGCGATCTTCCTCGATTGGACAGAACCACCGAAAGCATATGCAGTCCGCCCGGCTCGACTTCCGTTCGCCGAAGTGTGGGACGAGTCCGCACTTCCAGTCCCAGTTTCGAGTGTCGTCCTATTGCCGTTCGAGGACCAGATCGTCTACGACGGGTGGATCGGGGTCAAGAACATCATTTTCGGGGGGTCCCTCAGTACTGACATCGGTGACGAGTACGAAGAGGCCAAACATCGCTTCGGCATCATTGACTCGCTTCCAGTACCTGAGGAAGACGAAAAGACGGACGCCGAGGAATTGCGCTTCTACATGAAGAACAAGCGCAACCGAGAACGATACGCATCGGAGATCGAGCAGTTGCGGGAGAAAACCAACGAACTGGAGCGGATTTACCACCAGGAAATGGGGAAGGCCCGAGCCCGCAGCTTGGGTCGCGAACTGCGCGAGTTGGAACTTAACGAAGCCTATGTAGCGATCTACGATGATCGGATTATCACCAGTGCACCCTCCGAATCCGAGGTTCGCAAGCTACTCGAAGAGATTATGCCCGCTGGTAAAACTGACCACCCCTACATCTACCACTTCGATCCCTGAACGAGAGTCCACAGCCTATGACTGGAGTTGCGTGACAGTCGATGCGATTTCGCTTTTGGTCGGTTCGCTTGAGAACTCAAACACTCTGTCCCCGACACCGAAGGCGTATCTCCGGTAGGAGACGTCGACGTGAATCCAGCATTCGACATCGCTGTCTGTCGGGTCATACTCGGCTTTACCTGTATTCTCTCCGTGCTTCAGCACGTCGAGCAGGTACTCTTCGATACGTGGCGCATTTGCGATTCGTAAGAGATGATCGGCAGCGACGTTGTCCAACACGTCTGCTGGGGTCCCGTACCCTTCGCCAACGAGATAGAACTCGCCGTCGTATTCATGTGACTCGACCTGGACACGGATTGCGTACGTCTCAGCCATATCGGTAGTTCCGAAGTACCACGTATCAGACTGTCTGTTGAAGAGACGACCCGCTAGTGGCCGTGTCGTGAACAAGATTTAGTCGGAATGGCTCGCAACTACTGTATATGTCTTTCACTGCCAGCTGGCACACGCTTCTCGACGAACTTGACGACCTCCCCGAGAGTGCGACGCTCATCACGCCGCTCTCCCATCAGCGATTTCGTATTACTGACGTGCAGGACGCTCGCGTCATCATTCAGTTTGAAGACAGAGACGAGACGCGGCCGCTCCAGCGCGACCAGTTCGAAACGCTCTATCGACGAATCGAGGACGCTCCCGACGGGTTTGACCTTGACCGTCTCCCGCCGGATGCCGATCCGTACCCGACGGTGTGGAGTGTCCATCCACGATTCGAGGTCGATGAGGACGCTGGCATCATCACACAATCAGCGGTTGCGACGGCAACGCAGGTGATGGGTGTAGAGCAGGAACCAACGGACGATGAACGAACTGAGCCCGACGGACTTGATGTCTACTCGGACGCGCTCCTCCTCATCGACGCACTCGAACGCCACGATGTGACTACTCTCTCCGAACTGGAGACAGACGCGTTGGTGAATCTCTACACCCTGGTTTCGGATGTCCAGCGAGATGCTAACGAATTCCGCAAGGAGGTCGCGGATGTCCTCCTCGCCCGGCTCCATCACGACCGTCCGGTTTCTGGGCAGTATGGCTCTGTCCAACGGACGAGTCGCCGCAATCGCTCGCTCAAAGACGACGACGAGGTGCTGAAACACCTCGAGAACGCTGGCATCGACCGCGAACGTGTACTGAGTGTCGACCGCTCGAAAGTCGATGAAGCACTTGAGGTCACCACGCTCTCCGAATCCGATGTGTACGAGATCCAAGAAAGCGAGTACGTCCGCAAGGCAGAGGTCGATGAAGACGTGAAAGAGTCCCGGCTCCAGGGGTTGAAAGACCGCCTTGCTGCCAGCGAGGACGATGAGGCGAACCAGCTCCAAACGGAGATAGAGGAGCTCGAGCAGCGTATCGACGACCTCACCAGTTTCCGCACTGGAGCGGAGATATAAAAATGACTGCCTACCGCTTTCGCGTCAAATTCGACCCCGATCCGACGTCACTGTGGCGGGATATCGTCGTCGGCGCGGACAGGACGATCGCCGAGTTCCAGTCGGCGATCAACCCCGCATTCGGCCTTGATCAGAGCCACCTCTGGTTCGTCGGCGACGACGAGGACTACTGGGACAGCGCCATCAAATACCAGTGTCCGCAGGAATACGAGGAGTCGCTTGGTGGCGATCCGGTATTGCGTACGGAACGGATTGAGAACGCTGACGAGGTGACGATCGGCGAGATGACCCGACAGCTTGGACTCGAACAGTACGATCGCATCTGCTATCTCTACGACTACGGCGACGAATGGCGGTTCTACGCCATCTTGAAAGAGATTCTCAGCGATGAGACGAGCGACAAACTACCGGAGCTAGTGAGAGAGAAAGGCGAGTCTATCGGCGACCAGTACGACGCGCTGGGAACCACTGAAAGCGATTCGGCGCTCCCTGATCCACTCTATCTTTAATCAGCGAGAGAATCCCGCCGTTCACGGCGGGCGTGAATCGCGTCCGTTCCGTGACGCAACCGCCGCCAGTGGCACGGCCGGAACCCCCACCGAAACCGCTAAGTCGTCCGCAAACGTGTGTTTCGATAGGGTTACGCCACATCCCATTGCGAACGAGCGCGGGATGTGGGCCGCACTCCACCCATGTTTGCGGCGCGCGGGAAGCCCGGTTGATGGCCTTTGGCCGACAAGGTGTGAACCGTGCCGACACAGAACCGCGAGGTTCGACCGATTGGGTGAGAGCGGTCGGTTGAAAATCGACCGCGATGACACGCTTTCGGATGGGAGCGCCCGTGACAGCGCCACAAGACGCTCCCGGCCGAGGGTCGAAACCCGCCCCATCGACGCCGGGAGAGCCAGTCTTGAAACCGAACCGGACGACCGGGTTCCCCGCTGTGGAAGGGAAGCCCCGCCGTTTACGGCGGGCGAGGATGTCACTACTACTGAAACAACTTATTGATAAATAAGCACCCATCAGTGACTGGCTGTTTCAGGCAATAATATGTCTGAAGAATAGGGTTTCAACAGAGCCCGCCAGGACGATTCCGATAATCGCAAAGGTGGTTCGCAGCCGATTGCGCGTGAGCTGTGCGAGGACGATCCCTGCGGTCCCCCGGGCCCGTCGACCCCACCGAACTACGCTCACCGGCCTACCTCCCTCGCCCGCCCGACACGCGACAGCAACACGGCCAGATATGGCAACACAAGCAGACCAATCACACCAGAAATCACGAACCCGAAGCCGATCACGATGGGATCGGCTGATGCAACATCGCCACTCGTCAAGGTCTGCTGGGCGACGATATTCGTCACACGAATCCCGCCCGCCCCGAGAACGACACCGACGACACCACCAACCGCCGTAATCGTGAGAATCTCACTGGCCAACAGCCCGAATCGCGTCCGCCGAGAAATCCCAATTGCTGCAAGCGTTGCGATTTTCCCACGATCCGAAGCCACTGACAGTCCAGTTGTCGTCATCACAAACAGTGTCCCAATGACGATTGCGATGATAGCGGAAGTTACCGATAGTGCCAGTGGAAGCTCCTCTTCGAAGACAGCCTGTGCATTCAATCCTGCCCGCGTCGAGACAGTAGATCGTGGATAGATATTTGCCAACATCGGCTCAATATCCGGATCGGTCGAACTCACAACAATCTGTCCGGCTTCATCATTCACATTTCCTCCCGTGATCGCTTGTAGTTCGCTCAACTGCATCACAGCAATGGGAAACTGACTGCCCGACTGGGTGCCGGGGTCGACCGTGACGACCGAAAAGTTCCGCTCAGACCCGGCCTGTGGCCGTGTCACGTTCACTCGGTCGCCCTCGCTTGCCGATAATAACTCCGCGGCACCCGCCGATAGCACGACTTCACCAGTCCAGGTTCCATTCGCGTAGTAGGGATCTCCGGGGGTCAGCCCCGCTGTCATCGTGTCGGCGATTTCAGTGAACTCGGGGTGGCCGACGATCCCGACCGCAAGGACGTACTCGGCCCCCCCGGAGTCCGTTTCGAGACGGATCGGTTGTTGTAACACCGGCGATGCATACTTGATCGAGTCCATTGCAGTGAGATCGGCGGCCGTCGGATGGACTGAGCCGAACTGTGGGCTGTCGGCATCGACGAGTGCGGACGAACCGCCGTCGGTTTCGGGCGTGATCCAGTAGTCGACGTTCTCGCTGTAGACTGTCGACTGGGTTGCGATCCCGACACCGATCCCTGTGACGACGACCATCAGGCCGACCGCGAGAGCCACACCTCCGACACTCAGCCACGTCCGACCGGGAGCCGTTTGTGTCGCACGGACGTACGTGCGACGGAAACTGACACCGAGGAGTCCGACGACCCGTTGAAAGAGACTAGCCAGACCCATCTCGTTATCGCCCCTGATTCAGCTGTGCAGACTTCTTAGCTGGGCGATCGTCTTGCGGCCCATCGTCCTCAGAGAGTATCTCTATGTCTTCGATTCGACCATCACGCATCCGGACGAGTCGATCGGCGATCGCCAGCGTCGGCTCGTCGTGTGAGGCGATCACGACCGCAGCGTCGAGTTCGGTTGCGACCTCTCGAAACCGCGAAAGAACACGCTTGCCGGTCTGGGTATCGAGCTCGCCGGTCGGTTCGTCGGCGATCACGAGATCCGGCTCAGTCACCAACGCCCGCGCGATCGCAACGCGTTGTTGTTCGCCGCCGCTGAGCTGTGTCGGTCGGTGTGTCACCCGGTCGCCAAGCCCCATCGCTTCTAGGAGCTCTGTCGCCCGCTCGCGGCGTTCTGATTTCGGTCGACCAAGTTCGACAAGCGGGAGGGCGACGTTGGCGCGAGCCGACAGCGACTCAAGGAGATGAAAATGCTGAAAAACGATCCCGACGTGGTCGAGTCGGTGGCGGGTTCGGGCCCGGTCGGACAGCGAACTCAGGTCGGTCCCGTCGAACGAGACGGTTCCCGTGGTCGGCATATCGAGACCGGCCAACAGATGCAAGAGCGTCGATTTGCCACTCCCACTTGGACCTGCACAGCCGACGATCTCGCCGCGTTCGATCTGTAGATCGATATTCGAGAGGGCAGTGACAGTCGGCGTTTCAGTATTTCCCCTCCGAAACCAACGACTTCGACTACCACCACGTCCGTAGGACCGACTCAGATTCACACAGTCAATAAGTGGCAAGCGTGTCATGCGAATTCAATCAGTTATCTGTTATACAGAATGTCACAGATGAAAGTGTTTCGACACTGGAGTACTCCGCCGTGAACGGGGAGTCGACTGACGAGTCACCGTCACTCGACAGGGGATCGGTGTCAATCGGCGGGCTTTGTTTGTGTGTGCTCCGTCTCGGTGGGCTCTTCGGATGCGGCTGAGTGCTGAGTGGGGAGTTCGTCGGTGACTTCTTCGAGACCCCGACCCGGCAGTTGCTCGTGGAGTCGACGCCCGATCCCACGGGCCTCTGTGAGTTCGACTTCTCCGAGTGCTTGGATGAGCGTAACTGCGCGGTCGACCTTGGTCTGCTGCCAGGACTCCTCGCGGGCTTCGTAGGTCCGAATGCCACGGAGGAAATCGACTTTCGAAAACTCCGGCCAGTAAGGCGCACAGAAATAGACCGCGGCCTCGTTGCCGTTGGCGTGCCACGGCAGGAAGTTCGAGGTCCGCTCGTCGCCGCCGGTTCGGATAATGAGGTCGACATCCCGGATCGGCTGACGGTAGAGATGGGATTCGACTGTTTCGACGTCGATCTCTTCCAGGGCGAGCTCACCCGCGTCGACGGCGGCGGTCGCCTCGCGGGTCGCCCGGAGCAGTTCGTTGCGGCCGCCGTAGGCCAGCGCGACGTTGAGTCGGAAGCGGTCGTAGTCGGCCGTTTCGGCCTCCGCGTAGGTGATTGCCTCCTGAACGCGGTCGGGAAGCCTATCAATCTCGCCGATGGCCCGAATACGGACCTCAGTGTCGTGAACTCGTTTGCTGTCGGCGAGTTCGTACAGTTTCGATTCGATGATGTCGAACAGTGGTTCACGCTCTTCGGGCGGCCGATCGAAGTTCTCGGTCGAAAACGCATACAGTGTCAGCTCCGCGATATCGAGTTGCTCACACCAATTAAGCACCTGTTCGGAGGTACTGGCCCCCGCCCGGTGGCCCTCTGGCGTCTCGTCGCCTTGCTTGCGGGCATATCGCCGATTCCCATCTTGAATAATTCCGACGTGGGTCGGCCCCTCGCCGATCTCACGGCGGAGCACCTGCTCATATGCCCGCCGTAGTTGTCGACTCAGCCACGAATACATCTACTCGTGATTGTCTTCATATCGTATAATATACTTTCTCAATGAAATCAGTCGACTTCACTGGCGGAGCTAAAGCTGGTGAGGTCTTCAATGCGGGCTTCGAGCTCTTCGATTTCGTCTTGGAGTTCCTCTGTTTCTGGTTCGTCGACAGCGGCGAGTTGGTCTTTGAGACCCCGGAGGCGAGATTCTTTGCGCTCTTCGTCGACATCGGCTTTGCGGACGTACTGGCTTTCGTCGATCTCGTAGAGCTCAGACTCCGAGAGATCGGTGACTTCGAGTGCCTCGTCGACTTTGGCGGTGTCGAGAGTAGTGACACATTCGCGGTCAATACCTTGACCTTTGAGTAGTTTAATGACGGTTTCGTCATCTTTGAGGGTTCGATTGCGTCGACTGGTAGGCAGAACGGTGCCGTACTGGCCGTAGACGGGTTGGTTGTGGTGGAAGCGATCTAAGAGAAGCGAGCGGATCTGTTGGCGGAGACCATCGGCATTGCGCTGGATATCCGAGCAGAGCGTATAGAGATAGACGACCCCAGCGGTCTCCATTGTTTCGAGGTCGGGCGGCTCATAGCGTTCGAGGGTATTGATCAAAAAAAGGAATGGTTGGGCAGAGTACTGGAACCGGTTTTGAAACCACACGTTATTGAATACAATTATGTTCTCCGAGTTTGAAAGTTGAGATGCGCTTCGTCTTGGAGGGCCGAAGCGCAGCGGGGACCCGACTGACTACCATATCGTCGTGCCCCGTTCGTGGGACACTACTATGTTCATTCCCCTTTATTTCTCGTGTCCGACTACGCTCAGAATTCTTTCTCTGTGTATTGTGTGATCATCCCTGAATATTTATGATGGTTGGCGATGTCATCAGTCGACAATGAATGTCGACGCTGTGGGTCGACAGTAGAAGCAGAAACGAGTATGTATCGACACTGCGGGCAACGGTCTGTGGCTCATTATAGATTGAATTGATAACAGTAGTTCCATACTTATCAATCTCTCTCGTCGATGAGTTCTACAGTCGTCTATAATATTCTCTGAGCCGACTCAAAAAATAGCGAGAGTATGTTGAGAGGCTCTACAGGCTCACAGCGCTTTTGTCAACTAACGAGTCGGGGACTCGGAGTTCGGCAACTGTCGAAGCTCCAGCAGCAGTTGTGAGAGTTACCCGAACCGATTCGCCGCCTTGGAGAGCAGTGCCAATAATCTCTTGATCAGGGTACGTAGGAGCTCCACCGACAGTACTGATATTGAATTGGACCTCATACCGGTCTGATCGATCAGTGATCACGTTATCAGGGGTTTCAGATGTGATAGCCCCAATTACAGTTGCGTTACCACTGAGTACACCGGTTTTGACCGCCCCATCTGTGACGATCTGGTAGCTAGTCTCATTGAGTTGAATATCACCCGCGCCCGCAGATTTCGTTAGGGTGAGATTGAACTGGTCAATATCACCACTATCAGTTACATTTCCTGTTGCACTCTGGATATTGATTCGGTCACTGACCTGCTCGGTGGATTCTTCACCAGTTGCTTCAGCCTGCGTTTGGAGGAGTCCAGCAGTATTAATCAGGACGCCCGCTGCGATCGCGGCGACAAGGACCATCGCGATGAACACGATGAGCGTCCCGATACCGACCTGACCGCGATCCTCGTTATTGAATAGTTTACTGAACATTGTTCTATAGACTCACCGCCGAGCGGCTCACCAGCGAATCCGGAACTCGGAGTTCCGTCACCGTTGAGGCACCTGGGGCCGTTGTGAGGGTTACACTAACTGACTCTCCACCTACCAGACCCTGACCTGTGATGTTGGTACTACTTTGATTCAGATCGAACTTGATATTGTAGCGATCTGATCGCTCAGTGATGACGTTATCGTTGGTGGCTGAGGTGACATTTGCAATAGTCACTTCACTCGAATTTAGAATCCCCGTTTCAACTGCCCCATCTGTGACTATTTGGTAGCTTGTCTCATTAAGTTGAATATCGCCTGCACCGGGTGATTTCGTCACAGTGAGGTTGAAATAGTTGATTTCTGTAGGGGTAACAGAACTGTCAACATTTCCAGTTGCACTCTGAATCTGGAGTCGGTCAGCAACCTGCTCTGTAGATTCCTCACCAGTGGCTTCAGCCTGCGTTTGAAGGAGTCCAGCTGTATTAATCAGTACGCCTGCTGCAATCGCGGCTACGAGGACCATCGCGATGAACACGATCAGTGTTCCAATCCCGACTTGACCTCTGTCATTGTCTATATTCATTGTCTTGTGACTGTCTGTGAGTTCACACTCCAGACCTATGTTGTCGAACGTATAGTCACAAATTAAAACTGTCTCTCTAAATATCAGAACCAATAATAAGATAGTCTTTTAACCTGTTAGAACAAAAGCGTAATTGAGGCACCTGCCTCGACCGACTTGGCCTCGGTCTGTTGAACATTAGGGTGATCTCCCACCCTATCTTTGCGATCTTGCCTACCCTTACTCGAGTAAACTTGAGTATCAAAGGATGGACCACGAACGTGTTGCCACTGTCGACATCTCTAAACTTGATGAGGAACTCGAAGTCACCGACCTTTCTAAGTCAGACCTCTACGAAAACGAGATGCGAGTGCTGGTAAGATTTCTACAGGCGGAGCAGGCCGAGTGCCTCGGGGCTTGACCCCGAGGCGGTTCACGAGATCGAAAAAGCCCGGAAGTGGTGAAAGGGTGACGAGACGACGGGATACCCCCAGAAGTGGTCGATCCATTAGGGCTAGAGGATCAACCAGTTGCTACTATTCGTGTTTCTAACTAAAATCTATTGACTGAATGCACCGGCTACAAAACGGATTCCAAAAGTCGTACTCGTAAGCTCAGTCGGAGCTCTCTGTCTCTGTAGTCCCTGATTTTCGGCTATAGAGAGTAGCCATAATCGCTGCCACAGTAACAACCACGAGGAGTTTCTTTCGTCCCATATCTCGATATTCATCCGAATCCACTAATCTCTACTGTTAGACAGAGATGGATTCACACACAGTGAGACTCTGTTGATCCACAGATTCAGGCAACTTCCCAATTCGGACCGCAGTCTCCGAAGTTGTGGCAACTTCAGCGGTCGCTATCTCGTCTCTATCTGCATATGCCCCCCACAAGAACGCCCACTACCTCGATAACCGACGATGCCTTCCAAACAATGCCTCTATATGATCTTCTGGAGCGATCGGATACAACCCACTCATATACAATACACCTCTTCTAACTCTGGGAGATCGTAGTGTATAATGTAGTGACACATCACACGACTCCCTACGTCACGGGCGAACTCTGCGTCGATGATTGCGGTATCCGGATCTGGATCGCCGAACAGTTCTTCGCGATGACTCTGGGGGCTCCACCATGGCTCTAAGTGGCCTTCCCAGCGCCGTCGACCCTCCGATTCGGTCGGCTCGATGATGTCTCATGCCGCTAGCTCGTTGATATGGCGGTCGTAACTGCTCCCAGAGATCCCAGCGGCCTCAATAATGTCGGAGCGCCCCATCGGCTCGTCTGCATCCAGCATTGTTTTCAGCAGTTTCATCGCTGTCGGCGGCAGCTCAGGTAACAATCGCTCTGCTGGCAGTTGCGACAACCCGTAGGCGATATCTCGAATACTGATGAAATCGAAGCTCTGAGTCGAGCGAGCGATATACAACATTACTTCGGTAACGTCCGATGGATACGCTCGGTGGGCCGATCAGCAGTCCCTAACCGGAGGAAGAGCCGAACCAAACGCTCTAGGTACACGATAGAACGCTCTTCGCAATAAGAACCGGTGCAGAGTCACTCCTCTCAGAACGGACTGTCCGCCTAGGTCTCAATAAGTTACAACAAGTAGACGCCGTCAAATCGAGAATATCGCTGCAAGACGCCGGAAAACACCTCTATACACTTACTGTGGAGTCAACCTCTGAGAGTAGTGAATGATAGCTACTAATGACCTTACATTTGTCTACTTCACGTCAATCGGTACAAAGAGAACAGCGGACATGGTGGTGTACCAAGCGTTTTATATCAATTTAACAACGGACATAGTGGTGTAAAACTGTGTATATCAGTTATTATTGAGACATATCACACACCACTATGTCCGCAGTAATTCAGATGAGAAGCCTGCCGATTCAAAGAACGGCGGACATAGTGGTGTATTGTTCATCGAAAGAAACGGTAGTGTGATTTAGAGAATACCGAGCTCGGCACTCTTTGTGGCACATTAGTCGATCTACCTGAATTCAAACGTTCTGATGAAGGGTCAAACACTCTCCCCCCACTTTGTCCGCTGTTCCGTATGAAATACCCTATAATAGAGAGGAACAACGATGAGTAGACAGCACCTCTGTATGCCGCTATCGCAAATAGAGATACCTAAGACGGTCTCTTCCCGTGAATGTGGTAGTATCCACACACATTCACGTTAGTTAGATCTACTGCGGACTAGTACAGACAAATATAATATAAATCTTTCTTTATGAAGAAGACCATTTGAGCTGTAGAGCCTGTCCACCCTTTCGATGGTTAAAGAACAGCGGACAAAGTGGTGGGGGTGTGACCGTGCTTTATTTAAATACTCTCAGAACAGCGGAAACTCCGGACGCAGTGGTTTTATAAAGAATGCGTGTCTACTGCTGCACAATCAGACTACGTCCATGGGAATCTTCGAACGAGATACAGACATCTACCGTGACCGAGACGCCCTTCGCGAAGATTATCAGCCGGAAGAACTCGTCGGTCGAGACGAGGAACTCCGAGCTTATCAGACTGCACTTCAACCCGTGATCAACGCCGAACAACCGAACAATATCTTCCTCTACGGTAAAACAGGGGTCGGGAAGACTGCCGCAACACGGTATCTCTTGTCTCACCTCAAAGAGGACGTTAAACAGTACGAAGACATTGATTTCAATCTCGTTTTCCTGAACTGCGACGGATTGATTTCCTCGTACCAAATCGCGACACGGCTCGTCAACGAACTTCGTGACGATTCGAATCAGATCAGTACCACCGGATATCCACGCTCGAGCGTCTACGAGATGTTGTGGGAGGAACTTGACGAGCTCGGTGGCACCGTTCTTGTCGTACTTGATGAAGTCGACCATGTCCAGGACGATTCGATCCTGTATCAGCTCCCACGCGCTCGGGCAAATGGGAATCTCTCGTCGACAAAGATAGGAATCATTGGGATTTCCAATGATTTCTCCTTCCGTGACGATCTTTCGCCGAAAGTTAAAAGTTCCCTTTGCGAACAGGAGATTCATTTCCCCGCCTACGACGCAGATGACCTACAGAAGATACTCACCCAGCGAGCTACGGTTGCCTTCTACGATGATGTCCTCGACGATGCTGTCATCCCACTCTGTGCAGCATACGGTGCGAAAGATGCCGGAGACGCCAGACAGTCAATCGATCTGCTCATGAAGACCGGTGACATTGCTCGCGATGATAACAGCGAAATCGTTACTGAGGAGCACGTGGAACGAGGTCGGCGTAATCTCGAACGCGGTCGTATCGAGGAGGGGATTAATGGTCTCACCCAGCATGGCCACCTCGTGTTGTATGCATTGTTGACGCTCGATCTCGAACAGGAGACACCGGTTCGTTCGCGGGACATCCGGCCACGGTACTCTTTATTTGCGGAACGGGCGGGACGTGATCCACTCGTACCACGCCGAATGCGTGATCACCTATCGGAGCTTGCGATGCTTGGACTGATCTCGGTCACCGAACGAAACGAAGGGCGCCGTGGAGGAACGTACCGTGAATACGACATGGACATGAGTCCAGAACTGATTCTCAGCGCGTTAGATGACGTTCTCAATGATGTTGGTGTTCACGAATCGGTGAAGCAGCACCTCATTTCGGATACTGAATCCGAAGAAACGACCGCGTTAACCGATTTCTCTTAGGCAAAACAGGCTACGTCGTTATTACCTGCTACCCCTCCGTGTCCGCTGTTCTAATTCCTGCTTCGCGCACCATTTTACCACACTCGAACACCACTCTGTCCGGAGTAAATCTCGGACTGAAGCTCTCTACTCCGTATTCTAGTAGGGTAAGTTAATCGACATTTGAGCACACCACACTGTCTGCTGTTCTGGTATTCACTTTGCACATGGTGTGTTCTCCCGGGATGCCGATAGTTCTCAATCTACTCGTCGGGATTGACTGGTGATTTATATTTTGACTTGACCTTCTCTCCCTCTCTCCACTGCCAGTAGTAGTAGCGATTGTCGTTGATCTCCTTGATGGTAATCGTGGCTTTTGTCGGAACATCATCTGGGAGGTCGTCCAGCCGTTCCTCGATCTCGTCGTCATCCGACTCCTCCTTGAGGCGGGCCTTGCGAGCTTTGTGTTCGGCTAGTGCCTCGGCGTAGCGGGCAACGTCTTGGAGTTGGTCTGGAGAGAACCTGTTGAGTGTGTCGACAGTTTCTGTCGGAAGCTCTGCTGGTGGCGTCGGTGGCTCGTAGGACATCAGCGGTCGCCTCGTGTTAACCAACAGTATGGCCGACTGCATAGTTTTGTTGGTTAAGCAATCTCTCACAGAACTTGATCCGACTTGGCTACAAATCGTAACACTACTCGAAACTTCTTTATAAATATGTTTCTTATTATGTTACACTGTGCTCCGGCGTATCGAACTTGAAGTCCTCGCCATCGTCGAACGCGGCGACACAATCTCCGAGCTTGCAACGAAGCTCGACCACAGCGAGAGCTATCTCTCTCGTGCCGTGACGGACCTCGTCGAAAAAGGGTTGCTCTACACGGAACGGGACGGCCGTCGGAAGCGAGTCGTTCCCTCGGATGCCCGGGCTGTAGAAATCTACCAGGATCTCGTCCGGCAGCACTCCCACATCGACTTCTCGGAACTGTTGACGGGGAAGACCTTCGAGGTCCTCTATTATCTCGATCAGCCGCGAACCGTCACGGACCTCGCTGCACGGACTGATAACTACCGTAACACCGTTAATCGGGTACTCAAACGGCTCCGTAACCGCGGCCTCGTCGGGACGACCGACAGTCTGTACCAGTTCAACGGTGACTTCGACCGACTCCACGAGTTCGCACGTGAACTCGCACACCGTCTCCATCGTCGACGGCTTGAATCCGTCGCCCCGAACGGGACCATTCTTTGGGAAGACCACAGCGAATTTCTCGCACAGACCCAAACAGAGGTCGACGCAGAGGGATTCCACGAAACTGGACTCGCTCGATTCGCGGCCTTCGATCTTCAGTTTCTGTTAACCAGTCACCGCTACTACGTCTATTCTGAGGATCACAGCTCAGTCTCGCCAGCAGAGTTATGTTGTCACACGTTGCTGATTGACGACGATACTCGCCATCGCTCGTACTGTCTCCTGTTGTTCAGTCATGTCGACGTCGACGGGAGCGACCTTCGTGAGCGAGCGGCGAAATACGGGCTCGTCGACGAAATCGACGCCTTGGTCCGCTACCTCGATACGCATGGTGAAGTCGACGACGACCGCTTCCCGGAGTGGGACGAGTTCCAGGAGCTGGCGGCTGATTACGAGGTTGACCTACCACAATGAGACCAACATTCGGACGAGAATATATCGAGAACGAGTTCCAGCGAATCACAGAAGAGCTGTCTAACCCGCTTACAGTCTACTTAATTGGTGGGGGCGCGATGTCGCTGCGCGATCTCAAGGGGGCGACGAAGGATATCGACCTAGTCGTCGCTGACGGCGATACGTACGGCCAGCTGTGGGCTGTTCTGATGGATCTCGGGTATGCGGAGGTGCAACCGCTGGATGCTGATTATCGGGCCCTAGGTGCGACCAGCTGCGTTGAGAACGACGATAGATGCCGCCTCGACATCTTCAACCAGCAGGTAGCGAATAAGCTCGTGCTCACCGACGGTATGCAGGAGCGTAGCGAGCCGTTCCTCAACACGGACCGATTGACGGTTCGGCTGGTCAGCAACGAGGATATCTTCCTGTTCAAACTGATCGCAGGCCGCGACGACGACATTGAGGATATGAATATGCTTGTACAGGCTGGCCTCGACTATGACGTCGTCCGGGATGAACTCGAAGCCCAGATCGAACGCCTAGACGACGATCAGTTCGCCACGTTCGCGAACGAAGCCTTGGTCGAACTTGAGGAGCGGTACGGGGTGACCACGCCAATTGAGGCCCGCGTTCAGGAGCTCACGAATAGGTATTACCGGGGGCTTGAAGTTCTACAGGCACTCGACGAACCGATGACCGTCGACGAACTGGTCGTTGAACTGGAGCTGGATACGAATGAGGTTCACGATCGGATCGCGTATCTTGCAAAATTTGACCGGGTACGCCGAGATGGTGACACAGTCAGTCTGGTTGAGTAATTTTGTTTTCGACTCTTGTGTTGAGGGAAGTCGACCATCCGGCCGGAGAATGTATTCCTGCTTGATCTCATGGTCGACGCGGCGCAGGTGCTTGTAGTCACTCTCTGGTGCTCGCTGTTGTCAATCGGAACAGGTACAGGATTCGCCGATGATGTCGACTTCGTACACCTACAAGTCGACGATTGGACCTCCACTAGTTTATATTTTGACAATACGCGAACTTCCAATATATGCTATACATCATTATAACAATGATCGACCGAACCAAGCGTTAGATAGTCGAACTCCTGTTGGAGAGGTGCTCAAATAGACAGTGCCTCTAATCGCATGATTCGATCCTTTGTTGGTGGTGAATATATTGATAGCACAGGGGGCGAACAGAATAATTCAAGATAACCCCACCACCCTTGGTCGATTTCAGCTTTTATTTTTGACTTATCGTTGGTTTGCTTCAATGACTCTGCCTTTCGAAGTGCATCTATGACCGTCTCAGCACTGACCTGCTGGGCAGCAAACTCATCTGCACGGTACTCATCGTTATAGATTTTCTCAAGATTTGTGAATAAAAAGAACAACAGGGTTCCAATTATTGGGGTCTCAATTCGAGTCTGGTACCTGATTGAGTCGTGGTTGACGTGGTACAATTCGTGATAACAGATTGCTTTCATTTCGTCATCGGACAGTTTATTACAGAGTTGTTGGTCTACTATAATCACTGGTTTGCCCGAATTCGGTAACACAAACGCTAATTTTCCTTTTTTAATAATATCTTTGACTACTACGGGAATGCTCTCAATTTCAAACTGATGATTACCCACGTCAATATCATTGATTGCTGTACGATCGCTGCGATGTCGATACCACACGGCAATGCCTGCTGGGAGAATTATACCTAATGGCCAGAAAATCAATATTCCACTGGTCACTGCACCGATTGGAATGAATGGATACCCAAACAGCTGTGAAAGTAAAATCCCAAGCGAAGTCATGATATATACGCATAATATCAGTGACATACCGATTCGTAAATATTTTTTATCGGTAATATTTGGTGGGTGAGTGTACATCCCGAACGGGTCGCTCGGCGAATCAAGATTTTGTTTGAGGTGGGTCAAAACATATAATATCAGCAAATTTGTTATAATGAGTCCTACTAGCGGAGTTTGAGATATTGCTGCGAGTAACTCACTCACAAACCGCAAACTTGCTATCAAATTTCTGGTAAATTCAGCTATTATTTTGCCTTGGTCTGTATTGAGGCCTATCAGCGAGACCTGGACTATCTTGGCCACCAACTCATTGGTTAACTGTATAGTTCTCACCCAGACATCAATAACATCGATTATCATCCTTTCCCACTGTGAATAGATTAGAAGATTCAGTGTTGTGATTCCATACGGGAATAATGCGAATACTGATAAAAATACGGTTTTGTCCGTTGCTGGGTCATGGGCGTTTTTTTGAAGTAAAATAATGGCTCCGATTCCGAGAAAGTAAACAGGGCTAAGAATGTGTATGCTATTAAATATTTCACTATGCAATAATATCCCTGCGGAAATATAATTCAGATAGACCAGTTTTGAGAATGTAACCTTGTTCAGAAATGCAACTGGTTGCATATCCGGTAATTTATTATCTGGATAATTCGCAGTTCGGAACCCGTTGGGCTGCCTATTAATTATCATTTCTGGTACAAACGCAACTATTATTGCTGAAACCGGTAGTACTGTAGCGAACAACTCTCCAAAGAGATCGGCTAGACTTGTTTCAAATCCAGTCAACAAGAGGATTGCTGCATAACTCACTAACAACACTGAACTAAGCGTGTAGAGTGGATGTGCTACGTATATTTCTATAATTTCGTTAGTGTCAGTATCAAGTATGTATGCTTTTCCTCCATAGTAACTGTAGTCTTTGGTGAAGATCTCTAAGGCACCTTGTGTTTGTAACTGTTCACACTCGTATTCTAGAGCCGGTTTGGGCCCGAGTCCTTCTTGGGTCTCGTAGTGTGCTTGGTAAATTTTCACACAAACTCTGGAACCCGTAGGTAATCGTATGATTGGTCCTTGTTTCCGCCTATGAGTATCTCTTCCATACGTTCTAATGTCCAAAATAATACTGCAGAGATTGGATACTCTCCATCTGACATTCCAATAAAGTATACATCATCTCCTTCCTCATTATTCTCTTCCTTATCTTCCGCATTCTCTATGTTGAGCAAATTCCGAACCCTTTCTGGGATTACGACACTTGTCTCTGTTTCATTTATTTTGGTAAAATCTTTGACTATTGTAGTATTCTCCTCCATGTCTTCCGTTGATATCACAACATCCTTATTGTCTTCATTGAGGTTCCAACGTGCTTGCAGTGCCTCTCCCTTTTGATCAGCACTCAGACGGTCTGCAACCTTGTTTGGTAGAGTCACCTTGTATTGACTACGAACTGTATTCTGCTGTATGAAGTCTATCTGTGGTGGCATAGGTTCATTCTATATAGTATAGATATAACGTTTTTGATTAATGGGTATCAACATAAAAACAAAATATTTAACATTAAATTAAGTATATTCTAATAATATTCTAATAATCAAAAAATCTGCATAATTTATCCAAATATGCAGGAACGTAACAAAAATCAGAAATGAATTATATAAAATTATGGTTTGTGCTTATGATATTATAAATATATGTGGTGTTGCCATCAGAAATAATATTCAAATATCAATAACATCACCACATATCTTATATCAAAATTTTAACTACATATAATACAACAAAATCACGACACAGGGGTATGCACTTCGAGAAAATCACGGAATGCATAGAGGGGTTCAAAATATAATGAGAGTCGACATACCCACTCTCCGAATCGCTGTAGGGTCGAACCTACGCGCCTACGTCTCGGCCTTCGTCCAGCTCGTCAGGAGTATAAAAAGTATATATAATACGAAACACCTTACCCTGGACATCACACCTATAACTTAGGGATTTATGAAATGTAGAAAGATAGAACACAATGCGGTGTTCCAGCACCGCAGATTATGTTCGGTTCTATCTCTCTGTATGTGGCGGCGATGGCCGTAACCATCGCAAGTGTAGTCCTAATGCTACACCTGACACCTAACGAATGGAACTACCTGAAAATAAAATTTTGGGTCTTCTCGTTCGAGGCCGACAAGTCGACTGACGAGTGATCGTTGGCTTGGCTGTCGTACAATACTCGCTATTTTTTGGTAGTCGTCTGATCTGGGTCGACAGGGTTTGGACTCACTAACCAACATTACTACCTGAAAACACCTCTTTTTCGTTAGTAAACTCAGAGGTCGGATTGACCCATCCGTCGACTACGACTGGCCAGCCGAATGTTCTGTTGCGCGCTCTTGAATTGTGCTGAGATCGCGATCATATGTCTTTTTGCGTTTTCCAACACCGATACAGTACAGTGTAGCACCATCTCGAATCAGGTAGCTCCGGAGATCGCCTGCCCGGCGGCGGTAAACTGTAACCGACTCAAATCCGCGAAGTTGGTCGACGCATTTGTGCAACGACCGATCCCACGTAACGAGCTTTTCTTCCATTTCGTCAAGGTCATCTAGTACGCGCCGCTTTTCGTCTGTGCTAAATGCCGAAGAAGACAGGTCGCGGAATACCCACTTTTCGACGAGTTCAACATTCTCGATCTCGCCCATCAATCAAAAAACCGTTATAGGCCGAGGCGCTCGCGCATCTCGTCTGTTGAGCACGTCTCGTCTTCTTCGAGGTCGAGCTTTTCCAATCGGTCTTGAATAGTGTCGCCGTTGGCTAACTCGCCTTCTTCTGTGTGCTCGACTGCCATATTCGTAGGTTAAGGCTCTATAGACATAAGTCATTAGGTCGTGTTGCAGCTCTAATCTCACTTACCAAGATTCGTCTGCTAAAGTGCTGTTTTCAAGGGTTATTTAGTTAGTCAGGTTAATCACCTCTACCCTCTAAATTCCATGTCTAAACCTGTCAGAATCTACTTTTTAAAATCTCAAATCACCATACAGCGAGCACTTGCCAGCACAAGGATTAATATGCTGAATGAAAATTAATCTAATAAGTTCGTCGCAGGCGACCGCACACGCGGATATAACAGCAGGGTCGTGGGATGGAACCGCCACTCCGACGCTGCTGTGAAACCACATATCGTGGTTCTCGCATTGGATCCCGGTTTCGACCGGCGCGGCGGTATAGTCTAGACACCAGCGTCTGCTCTATACCGCCACCTGCGACACCTTCTCTACTTCACACCCATGTCCCAATCAGCACCCAACAGCCGTGTAGCTGAAGCACTGTCCGACGACCAAGACCTCGGCAGCCGCGAGGATTGGTGGGGCGACCCTCGAACAGAGGACGAACGCCGCAAGGAAGTCGACTGTGCTGATCCAAACGATCCAGCAGAGATCATCGCCCATAAGCTCCTCCGAGAGACAGCGACAGTGATCTGTGCGGCAACTCTACAAGATGACACATGGAATGGTGGTCGGATGGCCGAACTATTCGCGTTCCATCTCGGTCAGGAAGATGATTTCGAACGCAATCATGCCATCCACCACCAAAACGAAGCCATCGAGCTCACCGATCCGGCGATTCGGCTCGGGAACCACGACCCTAACTCATCGGTAGTTGGTGAGTCTCAGTACCTCACAAAGCATCCTCGGCTAGCTGTTTCTGCGGCCTGAGTTCTGTGTCGAAGCGGTTGTACTGACGGTCTCGACGAGAGAATTACGGACGGATCGACGGAGAGCTGTCGCTGTCGGCGG
>Ga0208281_10037_pt1 | contig 26229 bp, 29 predicted proteins | sample AntDeeMetVIRDL14_FD_184781 | JGI IMG/M metagenome (GOLD analysis project Ga0208281, IMG submission 184781) | Saline lake microbial communities from Deep Lake, Antarctica, in enrichment culture - Antarctic Deep Lake Metagenome VIRDL14 (SPAdes)... ... | reverse complement strand
CGATACTCAGTTCGAACCGCACGTCGATTGTGGCGTGCATGGGGTACCTCGGTTTGGACACCAGAGGCAACCCCGCCTTCACGGGAGTCAGTTACTACTGAACTCTAGAGGACTTTGCGACACGACCAAATTGTTTAGCTATTCTATTTCCATATCAACCAAGTCATATCCCTCATCTGATAGTCTAATTCCAGCAAACCCTTTCTTCCGCTCACCGCGCACAGTGTATCTGCTATGCGTTAGTTCAAATTCATTTTCGAGGATATCTTTGAAGTTCCCTATCCGATGATTTTCCCACACATCTTCGCTTACTTCATTGAGCTCGATATCGTTTATTTTAGCCCATGTGTTGAATGCATCGTATAGAGTTCTTTTGTGCTCTTTCAGCTCTTTTGACCCACTACCATCTGTGTTCGTGAACTCCTCGACGAACTGCAGCACTGCCTCCCGATCTACGTCGACATCGTCGTTGTCGTCGTCGGGCTCGGTGGGACCATTGTATGTCCGGAACTTTTCATGTGGGTCGTCTGTCCCCATCTGATCCATGACTTCATGGAAGTTCGTACCCCCTTCGACCTCGACGGAATCCTCACGCTCGTCGGGAATATCACGGTTGGCATTGCGGCGCTCTTTGAGCTCGTCGACATCCTCGTCGGAGTCGTCTTCGACTGGGATCTCGGTTCCGTCACTGTCGGTTCCAGCTGGCTCGTCGGTCGCTGTTGTGTCGCCCTGCGTTGTCTCCGTTTTCTGAGAGGTCGCCGGACTCTCATCCGCCGAGTCGTCCCCGCCCGGCTGGTCGCTGGCCGAGGTGTTGTCGTCGTCATCAGCGAGGTACTGTTCGACTGCGGGATCGGTCTCACCCTCACCGGTCGTAGCCCCACTGTCAGTCGACGTCGAATCAGTATCGGAAGTCGACGCAGCCTGACTGTCTTGTGGGCTATCATTGGATTGCTTAGTCGATCCATCGTTATCTGCTGACGTGTCTGTTGTATCAGATTCCGTATGCCTGTCACCGTAGGGGTCCCACTGGATATCGATAGCGTAGTCGGCCTCGATATGATCACAAACCTGATACAGTCGCTCTTTGGTGAGCGCATCGAACTCACCGTACTCGCCGTCGATGGTTTCGATGCCATCACCATCGGTGGCCAGATCGTGTTTGCGAGCGTACGCAAGCAGGGCTTTGTTCGGGGGTGCATCATCGACGATTCCTTGTTCTCTGAGGGAGGCCCAATAGACGAACTGCTCCCAATCCGAGAGCTGTCCTTCAGGGTCTTCTGGGAAGCGTTCACCCTCCCGAACAAGCACCCCCGTACTGGGTGTGTAGGTCACCTTGCGTTTGTGGCAGTAGGCCTTCTCGGGAGAGATCACGACGAAGTAATCTCTCGACTCTCCGATATGTCCGAACGGACTGACGCCTCGGTAGCCTTCGTCCAGGCCGAACACGTCACGCCACGTCAGGTCCCACATATCAGCATCCGTAGATGAACCGCCTTCCATGCTCGGGAGATCCGAGTCGAATCCACTGCCTGTCGTATCGAGATATGGAGCCTCGACCGACTCGCTCAACGCGGTGTGGTTGGGGGTGATCGTCGGGAGGTAATTCAACACTGTCTGTCTGAGTGGGACCGTCTGTGAGGTGGTGGTGTCGTCGGCCTCGCTGTCGACAGTGAGCCCACCGACTGCTGGTGTGTCGACATACCGTTGGGGATCTGCGTATGCAAGGTCCCCATCCAAGGCAAGGTTGGTCACCCAGTCGGTCGTCGGGGTGAGTCTGTCGACGTGGTCGCTGGCCCACATCGCTGGTGGGGCGACCGTCGCTAGCCCATCCGAGAGGTAATCATCGAGATCGTATTTGATCTCGCCAAACCGTGGCAACTCAATGAGGTAGGTCTCGAAGGCGCGGTCGGGAGTTGCATACCCACAGGCTTCGGGGTGGACCCGGTGGCTCTCGCGGTCGGCTACGGCGCTTGGTGTAGCTTCGCCTTCGACGGTGTGAATTTGATCCGCTGTCTCCGTTTCCTCCGACTGGTCGGTGTCTGTACCGTCTTGGGACTGACTTCGCTCAGCGCCGCGTCTGCGCGCTTCCTCGTCAAGTTCGAGGGCGGTTTTCAGTGCGCCGTTGAATCCGGGGCCTTTCTGGTTGACCGTAATCGCTCGGTCGGCGTTGTCGTCTTCCAGGGAGTCAATCTCAACTGGTTCCCGTTTGTCTGCGTCTTCCTCGGGGTCGTAGTTAGCGGCGTACTCCGGGGTGAACCGCTCTGGGACTGAGGTAGTCGGTGGGTCGGCATCCTGAATGATGAAGACCTGTGGCACGTCATTCGAGACGATTAGATCACGCAGGATGGGGTAGTGTTCGTCTTTGAATTGGACAGTCACCGGCGAGATACACGGGATGTCGTGTTCGTGGGCGGTGATTGCATCGGCAATCCCCTCGGTAATGACCAGTGGTTTGCCTTCCTCGATGGTCTCGGTGCCGTAGATCGGCTCTTCGATGTGGGCCTCTTTGGGCTTGAGGTATTTTGTCGGGCGGTGGAAGTCCGATTGTTTGTCCTGTTCCATGTCGGTGTCTATCGACCGACTGATCAGGAACACGGGCTCACCATCGGCGTCGAAATACGGGATGATGTAACGGGCCTGCATGAACGGCAACAGCCCACCGTCGCCAATATCGTTGAACAGGCCGGTCGCAAACAACTCCTTGATCGAGAAGCCTTCATCCAGGAGGTGTTCGCGCAGCGAGTCGGTATCGCGTGGGGCCCAGCCGAGTTTCTTCGATTCGATTGTCTCGGGACTCCACCCACGGTTGTCCCGTGTCTGGTAGTTGTACAGGACCATGGATTCGCTGTCGTCGGCGTCGGTAGCGTCTTCGTCGGGAGTAATTACTGAGTCATTACTCTGGTCGCCGTCTTCGTCGGGAGTAATTACTGAGTCATTACTCTGGTCGCCGTCTTCGTCAGAAGTAATTACTGAGTCATTACTCGCAGTCGTTGCATCGATCTCCCGACTCGCAGCTGGCGAGATTTCGTATTCGGCCCGTCCATCCTCGGCAGTGAGGTTCTGTTTGATTAGGTCAGCCCGCTCGTTGAACTCGACGGCGGTGCTGGTGTCGGCGTCGTATTCCGGATCGCGGAAGTATTCCCGTGGCGTTTCGGGTTTGCGGTAGGCGGCGTTGGGGTTGTCGCGGTTCCACTCTCTGTTTTCAGGGATCTCGGCGTCAAGCTGTTGGTGGAAGAATTCGATAGCCGCTGCCATTGCCGCCTTGATCCGGTGTTCTTCGGGTGGGTCGACGGCGAGTTCGGCTTCGAGTTCCGAGTAGTCTTCATCAAGATAGTCCTGTTTGGTCTTGGTGGGAGTCGTGTCTGTCTCGGTCTCTTCCCCCGTCTCTGATTCAGTCTCCGTCGACTCGTCGGTGGGTGTTGCGGTGTCGTCTTCGTCGGCGTCGGCGTCTTGATCGTCGCTAGTTGCTGTGGTCTCGGCAGTCCCGTCTGTGTTGGCCGCTGTCTGCGGTTCGTCTGTGTCGGTGGTAGGATGTATCGGCTTCGGCGTCCGATTGCTCACCAGCCGATTCTGCGGCGTCTGTGTCAGCGGCAGTCTGTGCGGGGGCTTCGTCTGACGTGTTCGAGGTGTCGGCCCCATCACTTCCATTTTCACTCTCAGCACTTTCCCCACCTTCCTCACCCGTGGTTGCTGGGCTGTCGTCTGCAGTCTCGGTGTCGATTGATTGCTCACCGTCTCCGTTGTCGCCTCCATCATCGTCATCGTCGTTGTCGTCGGTGGTTTCACCGCCGAGTTTCCGGGTGATCTCTGGGCCCTCGTCTGTGGCGGGGTCGTTGATCACATACTGGCCGTCTGACTCAAACGCCGGAGAGTAGATCTCGCCTCGTGAGACTGCATCCTGGAGTATCTCTTCGGCTTTGCCGAGTGGCTTCGGGTCTGCTGAATAAGATTATCTCATGTATGGTGGTTGCGACTTTGTATGGCTTCGAACGCCTGAGTATATTATTTTTATTTGTTAATATTGCAGTTGTAATATAAATAAGACCATGAAGAATACGATACTAGAGATAATTACGACGCGTCGAAACCAACCAACACGGAAGCACCAGTATTGCTCTCGATCCGACGGATCAGGATACTGGCACCTCATCTATGAGTGGGTAGACGGTTCGTGGCAGATCGTAAGCCGCGACCCACTCGACGAGATCGAGATCGACATCTCCAACTCGCGTAGTGATTGCACACCAACCCCACTCGTTGAGTGTCCTGTGTGTGGTCGGACTGGACTTCCCGAACGGATCGCCCAGCACAACTGTACACCAAGGTCGACACAGTAAGCTAGGAGTCAAAGATACAACCAATATAAACACACCAAGCCATTACCAACAAAAATATATGGTTACGGGTGTTGTATAACTAGTACTAGTTGTTATTCACGCATCTCCGCTCGCTCTCGTAGGCTGTTTTCGGTGCTATCATAGAGTATAAATTGGCTATCGACTCATCTGGTGAGTTCCTCAGTCGACCGCCCGACGCGGCGATCAGTGGTGAGAGGAACAGCAAGACAGCAGAAGAGTGAGATTGAGAACTAAGATAGAGCACCTCGCACCTCCAAACAGATGGACGACCAGTTCCGAACACGCTCGTGTTTCGTCGGAATCGGCGCCACCGGTGCCGAGCGCATCGGTGACGGCATCGAACGTCGTGACGCAAGTGCCACGATGGTTCCGGACGAAGTTCCGGACCCAGCCGACGCCGTCGTCGACTGCACGGGGTCGGTCACCGACGACCAGTTTTCGGAGTTCGACGTCGTCGTCACAACGGGGAGCGCGGCGGTAGACGATGCCGTCGACACTGTAGTTCGTGTTGGTGATGCGTGTGCTAGCGATGCCGTCACGATAGCCGTCGTCAACGGTGACCCAACGGCGACCGATCTGGCCCGTCTCGAAGGTGCCTTCGGGACCGTTGTTCCACTCGAACAAGAGGGGAAGATTAGAGAACACGCAACGGACGTATTCACACTGTTTTCCCAGCCGATGATGCTACACGCAGACTACGCTCATATCAACTCGAACCTGCGAGAAGCCGGCGTCATAACGTTGTCCCGGGCAGTCCGCACTCGTGAAGAACTTGCTGCACTCGTCGACGACTGTGGTGGTCCCGAAGAGGTGGTACTGGGGTATGTCGAGGCTGGCTCCGAATTCACGCTAGCGGACGCAGAAACGCTCGAAGCCCAGTTCGAGACTCCGGAAATCGTCACCGGCCAGACGACATTCGACGACCCATCCAAGTGCCGATTGACACTGCTACGGAGGATGTGATACATGGACCGGGTTGCTGAGTCGTGTTTGTCGGCACCATCGAAGACGCTGATAGAGGGGCATTCCTAGAGAATCACGGCATCGAGACCGTCGTTTCCCTGACCCACAGCCCTCCTGACACCGGGTTTCCAGAGACAGTGTCAGTGAGGCAGGTCCCGCTTACCGACGGTCCACAAAACGATCGATCACAGTTTGAGACGGCCGTCGACACACTGGTCTCGGCGCTTGAATCCGGCGAGACAGTGCTAGTCCATTGTTCTCGTGGTGCCTCCCGGAGCCCCTCGGTTGCGGCCACTGCTCTCGTAATCGTACAAGACACCAGTATTGAGCAAGTATTCGAACAGGCCGCAGACCATCGCAAGGCGTGTGATCCCCACGAGGCACTAGTCCGGCAGGCAGTGGCCGCCGGCAGGCAGTGGCCGTCTACCAGGAGTGGTAGAAATTGTTGGCTCAATTAGAGCGCAACAGGTCGCTCTTATGTAGAGCTGTGGAATCCCCCAATAGCAAGGCAGTCGACGAGGAATTCGAACGATGCGCCGACGAGATTCACTGAGCGGACGATGCCGAAGGTGTGAGCGGCCTGCTCCAAGCCGTGCTTGGAGAGGCCGCGAAACTTCCGGAGCCACGGCTTGACAAGCGAAAATAAGCACTCCACTTGGTTGATGTGGATTCCTTCTGACGAGACGTACGTCTCGTCGTGAATCACGATCTTGTGGTCGTGTTCCATCCGACGATATGCTTGGAGACCGTCTGTCCAGACCTCTCCCAGCGGCTGGGAGAGGTCGGCAGTTTCCTCTATTACAGGCTCTAAATCGGTGTCATAGTCGATACCAAGTTTCCCCTGAATCACTCGGAGCGCGTCGCGGCAGGCCGCGACGAGCGTCAGTTGATCGCCGTGACGACCTTTCCAGCGTGATCGTCCAGTCCGGGACGACCCGCCGCGATGACGGCTGTCTCGCGGCGGGTCTTGGCCTTTGAATCCGGAACAGACCTTTCCAGACTCGTCGATCTGCGTTGGTCCAGAGATCGCGTGCTGGAACTGACTCCAGACGAGGGGGAAGCCCCGGTGAACCGCGGCTTCAACCTCTCGAATCGCATAGAAGACCGTCTTGTACGCACGATCTAGTATGACCTCGATATCCGAGATATTCAGCAAGGTATCCGCATAGAGCATGAACGCGAGAAGCACCTCTCCGCAGGAGAGGTGTTTCTCGTGAAACGGTGTACCGTAGGTATAGACGGGCTTAAACGGACAATTGCGACAGCAGACTCGGTCAGATGATTCCCAAGTGTAGAGGCTTGGGTTGCCGCACCGAGGGCAGGTTGTACTCTCCCAGAACTGCTTGAGTCGCCGCTCGATGGCCGCATCGAGCGGCTCCGTGTTGATTGTGATCACGCCCAGATCGACAAGCTGGCGAAGCATCCGGCCGAAGGCTGGATCTGAGGAGGACATACTCCCTCATTTGACACCGTAGACCGTAGCTATATGGACTTTCCACGTTTCTACATAAGAGCGCAACAGGTTAACCAACAAATCTATCTTATACTCGTTTTGTTGGTTAACACAAGGCGCTCTTATGTGAACCACCTCGCGGTCAAGCCCCGAGGCACTCGCCTTGCTTATCTGTAGACGTGGAAATGTTCAAAAAGTGGTTCGATACCCTCAAGAGATCACCAGCCGGCCAACATTCGACGTCCCATACAGGTACCAAGTGACGCTAGCACTGATTGTCAGAAAAAAATTTATGAAACGGTGGTGTGGCCCTCCGATTTAACTCTTGCAAGGCTAAGTCCCCGTCCTCAAGGAGCAACGCAGGGAGCGTAGCGACCGAGTAGCGCAGTAGGGCGGGGATACAGCCGACACGAAATTAGGCACCCCACGAAATCGCACACCCTAACCAAAGAATTACATGATTGTCACCCGATAGTGGAAGTGAACCCACAATGGAATACGACCTCGATACGGGAGCGCACTCAACGTACTCCCTGCACTACCACCTCGTCCTCGTCGTGAAATATCGACGCGAGGTGTTCACCGAAGAACTTCATGTTCACCGAAGAACTTCAAGGGTTCTTCCGCGAGGTCGTGAGCGGGTTCGCTGACAACTACGGCGTCGAAATCAAAAACCTCGAAGCCGACCGAGACCACGTTCACCTCCTGTTCAAAGCCACGCCCACAACCGACCTCACCAAATTCATCAACGTCCTCAAAGGCGCATCGGCTCGTCGCATCCGCAATGAGTACGGCGAGCAAATCGGGGACAAACTGTGGGGTGACTCGTTCTGGGCAGATTCGTACTGTCTCATCTCGACGGGACAGGTATCGCTGGACATGCTGAAAGAATACGTCGAGAACCAGCGGGAGCGTGACGACGAATGAAACAGACTGCCGAGAAAACGGTCGTGGCAAAAATCTTCACCAACGACCTAACGCAGTCGAAACTTGACGCCATCAACCACGAGTATGAGGCGTTCCAGCGATACATTCGTGGTGACGAGGAAGCAGATCTCTACTCGGCCACGAAACAATGCGCCGATGCCTACGTGGACACCGACAACCTGCGCGACGACCACGACTACCCGTGGTTCATCCGTAACGACGTGTTCGACGTTGGTGTTGACGTGGAACAGCACGATACCGACCTGACGGACTGGTGGCTGAAACTCCCCGTATCGCAGGTCTGGGGTGGCGTGAACGTCCCGATTCAACCGCACGACGAGATTCCAGACGAAGCCGACGTGAAGGACTCAAAAATTGTTCGGGTAAATGGGGACTACTACGCCCACCTGACGGTTCAGCAAGAGGTGGAAGTCAGCGAGGAGTACGGCGGTGTTATCGGCGTGGATTTCGGTGTTCGGTGGGTAGCAACGTCGGTGGCGTTGCCATCCCGCAACACCGAGTTCTACGGCAGAGAAATTCGCCGCATCCGCCGTCATCATCATGACCTTCGCACTCGCCTGCAAGAGAAAGGAGCCTACGGCACGCTCCAGTCGGTCAAGGTGAAGGAGTACCGTCAGGTGAACGACCGCCTCCACAAGATTTCACGCGCCATCGTGGAGGAAGCAAAAGAGTGTGACGCGCTTATCGTGGTCGGGGATCTCGAAGGTATCCAGAATCAAGACCTCGGCGCGGAGATGAATCGTCGGCTCCACTCGATGCCACATCATACGCTCAAGACCTACATCGAGTATAAGGCGATGTTCGCGGGTATCGCAGTGAAGTCCGTGAACGAGTATATGACGAGTCAGACGTGTTGGCGGTGTGGCGAGCAGGAAGCGACGACCCGCAAGGGACAGGGCCAACACCTGTGCCATGAGTGCGGGTTGGACGACAACGCGGACAAGAACGGTGCGACGAACATCGCAAAGAAAGGATTGGGTAAGGACATCGCGTGCCCACTATCCAGTCTCGGCGCAGTCTGTGAACCTGTGCTCGGACCGAGCGGTGCTGACCAAGCCTCTGCCACGGTATGCTTGCGAGCCGACTTGGAAGCCCCTGCCTCAACGAAGCGAACCGTTAGGTGAGCGAAGTAGGCAGGGGTAGTTCACTTGAAATTGCTGAAATGGTGGGGGGTGTTGAGGAGCCTAATATTGGTTCGAGACCCGCTCACCAACAAGACTAGGCGTTCGGTCGATCAGCACTGATGCGCTCAAAATCGATATCTGCGAATCGAGTCGTATCCTTGATAACTTCGACTGCGATCTCGGTATCAACTTGCAGCTGGTACTCCCATGCTGGCCCACCGATCGAACCTGCCGTCACCTTTTCTCCATCGGCGATTCCCTGCATATCGAGTTCACGGAGATGGTCTTTAAATCGGCGCTGACCGAGTTTGTCAGCATCAATTCGTGAGGCAACACTCTTGTACACACCGTAGATCGGTTTTGCTCGGACAGGAGCATCCCCAGAGAGTTCTAAAGCAGTGAGGGCGGCAAGGGCGAGATGGGCTTGTGTCGTCATTTCTCGCATTGCCTCGACGACGGCTTCCCGTTCTACAAGTGCTTGAGCTTCGCGAGCGTGATCCGCACTAACTCGATCATCACCGTGTTTATCTGCCAATTCACCAGCCTTACGAAGGTATTTGATGGCCTGTCGAGCATCTCCAGTATCCTGTGCCGAGAGCGCAGCGATGAGAGGAATTACGTCGTCGGTTAACACACTACTTCGGAACAAATACTCTCGTTCGGATTGATCAATTTTGACGACAGTTCCATTCAAATCTCCATCGGTGTCGGGTTCGTTGAGTGGGATAAGTTCGGTATCGCGAAACGCCTTCGCTGCGCGCCGGCGGAGAATCTGTTGGAGTTGTGTCGCATCATATGGTGAAAAAAGCACAGAATCATCGTACAGTGAACTCTTCACTTTCGGACTGAGATTATCTCGCCACTGGAGGTCATTACTGATACCGATGATACTGGGGTAGACGTGATCTTCAACGTAGTCCTGGGCTCGGGCTCGGGGAAGACTATAGAGAATCCTGTCGTCATCACCGAGGGTATCGATTTCGTCGAGGACGATGATAATCGTGCCACCAATATCGTTCATTGCCTCGAACATCATGTCCATCACTACATCTGTCGCGTAGCCTGTTGGACGACTGTTGCCGGTGAGTTCTTGGTAGATGCGCGAAGCGGTTTTATATGATGTCGAGAGGTCGTGAGATTCACAGGAGACATATGCTGTCGTAAGATCTAAGTGGTCAGATTCCTCCTCAGCGTGTGCCTGAAGTTCAGAGAGCTTTGCTTTCGCAGCAGCAGTTTTCCCTTGGCCAGCTTTCCCGTGGAGAAACACGTTATTAGCACCGACTCCTCGGGCGGCAGGAGCCAACGACATATGGAGATCCTCCATTTCGTCGGTTCGTTCTGGGAGATCGTTAGGGCGATATTCTTCACGAAGAACTTCTTCCTGTTGAAAGATAGGTGACATATCCGAGAACTCGGTCATACACAGAACCTCTAAGCAAGACATAATAAAACCCCCGTTGCAGGAATGTCCTAAATGTCTTTAATAGGTAGTTCGATGGGAAATAGACTGACCACACCCACACCACTGTTTCAGCAATTCTCGTGTGAAAAAGAGGAAGAAGGTAGATATGGGTTAGGTACACTATACAGAATGAATACACGTAGTTTAGGTTGTATAAAACCCGTTTTGGCTAGAGTAACAACAGCTACTATTATTATAATATAACGTTTTCGTCTAGTAGTAGTAAGTGTAATAGTAGAAGCCTTCTAATGTGATTTTACACTAAACTAGTTATCATATTTTGATCCGTTTATAAGCTAAACTACTTTCAGCATAACCTCTAGAATTTAACCTACTTTCTAACCTTCCCTCTAATCTAGGTGAATTGCTGAAACGGTGGTGGGGGTCTCGAACTTCTTGTCACGAAAGCGCGAACAGATAAATGTACGACAGTAAGTATCAGGAGCTGTAGACGCTTCGGTCGTCACTCATTCGATCGTTCGAGACTACCAAGCTAAGTGTGGGAGTGTCCGACTAAATTATGGAAAGTTTCGCGGCTTGACCCCGAGGCCATTCACAGAGAGAACCGGTTGAGTCCTCGTCACTTGACTCTAGACAGGTGTAATTGATCTTCCGAAGGAACTATGATCTGCTCCCAAAACGAGTATTGATCAGTTATCTTATTTTAAATGATTTTCATACTTTCTTTAATTTTTGGATGTTATTGTCTTTCTAGGCAAATAAATTGCTGAAACAGTGGTGGGTGTCTTGTGTTTCTGTCCGAGATCTTCCCCGTCGACGCCGTTGTTAAATTGCTGAAACAGTGGTGGGTGTGTCCTTCCAGATAATCGTCCGAGCTGTGAGAGCTATGTCAAAATTGAATCAACACCACCGGTTATCGGGACGCTTGAGGACTCCTAACAGAGTTTCGATGACTGGGATCTGTGTTGATTCAACAATAGAAATTAGTGGATCCAGACGAACATTAGAGTATGGGACGAAACAAACTCTTAATCCTTGTTAGCGTGGCGACAATCATTGGTACACTCTACATTCGAGAATCAGACACAAAAGAGGCTGAGAGCGCCGAATAAAAATCGCGAGTACCAGCCCTCATACGTCTATTTTGTTGTAATTGCCTCCAATCTATGGTTTTTGTGGTTGATCCTCTAGCGCTGATGGATCGACCGCCTCTGGGGTATCCCGCCGTCCCACCACCCTTTCACCGCTTCCGGGCTTTTCGACTCCGTAGAGATTTCACCCGTATCTGCACCTCGATTTAACAACTTGTTTTTGCTACTTGTGCTATTTTTCTCTTGAGAGTACTGCTTTTCACTAAATAAATTGGTATTCAATCTCTTATTTGTGTATAGTCTCTGTCTTTGTGAGATTCTATGCAAGATTTATATGGCAGTACTCTCGTAGATATGGTAATTAGTGTCAAGGGGATGTCGGTCTGAATTACGGCTATAGTGAGGGTCGACGCTGGCTCCAAAGAGCCATTGTCGCCCCATCGCAGTAGTTACATAGGGTAGTGCAAATTCTCATCACGCCTTACCCTTGTACCCGGCTTAGGCTCGGCCCTGCTGGACCCAAGCCGTTCCCATCACCGGCTTGTGGTCTGCTTTCTCATGTTCACCACTCCTTGCTGAGAGGGTTTTCAGTCGACTTCGCTGGCAGAGCTAAAACTGGTGAGTTCGTCGATACGAGCTTCGAGATCTTCGATTTCTCGTTGGAGTTCGTCGGTCTCCGGGCTCTCAGCAGCAGCCAGTTGATCTTTGAGGCCCTGGAGGCGGGATTCTTAACGCTCTTGATCGACATCGGCCTTGCGGACGTACTGGCTTTCGTCGATCTTGTAGAGGTCCGACTCCGAGAGGTCGGTGACTTCGAGTGCCTCGTCGACTTTGGAGGTGTCGACGCTGGTGACACGTTCGCGGTCGATACCTTGGTCTTCGAGAAGTTCGAGGACAGTTTGGTCGTCTTTGAGGGTTCGATTGCGTCGACTGGTGCGCTGAACAGAGCCATACTGACCATAGACAGGTTGATCATGGTGGAGGCGGTCGAGGAGAAGCGAGCGAACGTTCTGGCGGAGATCATCGGCATTGCGCTGAACATCCGAGCAGAGCGTATAGAGATTGACCAGCTCAGAGGTTTCCATCGTTTCGAGGTCGGTCGGAGCATAGCGTTCGAGGGCATCGATCAAGAGCAACGAATCCGAGTCAAGAGCAACGAATCCGAGTAGAGTGGGAGGTCGGGTTCCTTACGGGCGGGTTCATGATCTTGGCTTTCGACAGTGAGTGGAGCGTCGACAAGCGAGGAGGGAGTCGGAGTATCGGTGTTTTTCAGCACGCCCTCGCGTTGGTCAATCTCGAAGCGTGGATGTACAGAGAGGATGGTAGCGTAGGGTTCGGCGTCAGCTGGGAGACGATCAAGATCGAAGGCCTGTGGGGACTCAGAAATACGTTCATAGAGAGTCTCGAATTGGTCCCGTTTGAGTGGAATAGTAGTGTCTTGCTCACGGTAGGAGATGAGGAGTCGGTGTTCTTGGACGTCTTCGAGGCGGAATGGCTTTTCAGACAGTGGGGTATGGAAGGATGTATCGGGTGGCACCTCGTCTAGTTCGTCGAGAATCGTGTGCCAGGTGACGGAGAATGGCATATGAATACGTTAGCTTCGGGAGACAAAATGCTAGTGTCGACTGTATCCTGTTGTATTCTTGTGTAATGTTGCCAAACATTATTGTTTCTGGAGTGAATATTCCAAGTTGCGCTCTGTCTTGGAGGGCCAGAGCGTCAGCGGGGACCCACCTAACGATCAAGCCGTGACCTACACTCCGTCATTGTGTAGGTCTCACGGATTTTGTGGTGTATTTTGTGTGGTTCTCTCAGTGCTTGGACGACGTGGCGGATGACAGTAGCGTGAACAGTCATGTATCTTTATGTTGTGTTGCTGTCTCACAGTGTGATATGAGGGTACCACAGCTCAGCACTTTGTTTGGTGGTCGACGAGATCAGACCTACTCTGAGTGTCGGAGATGTGGGTCGACGGTGGAGTCGGGAACGACAGTCTGTCCAGTGTGTGAACAGCAGTCAGTAGCTGAATATGTTGTGAGTTAGGGATCGATTCTCTCGACAGCCTCAAGTTCCTTGTTATCGCAGTGCTTATTACGAACTCTCAATGGATATCTCCGAAGAACTCACCTGTCTGTTTACTGCTGAAGTCGAAGAACACGACCAATCGTACGTTCTTGAAGTACCTAAACAGGAAGTTGATGTCGGCTACGTCGACCCTGCTGAAGATTACCAAATTGCACTTGTCGGGACCGCTGAGAACCCCTCACAGTCGGCTCCTTCACAATCAAGCGATACCCACGATCAGCAACCGGAGACTGATCAGCCACCCGTAAGCAAAGGCGAAAATCGGGTTGTCGAGATCTCGGAGTTAGGAGATCAAGGAGATGGTCTTGCCCGCGTAGAGCGTGGTTTCGTCGTAATCGTTCCTGAGACCAAGAAAGGACAGCGGGTTCGGATTAAAATCGAAACGGTGCGAGAGACAGTTGCGTTTGCACACGTGCTCGAACATCTCGGTAGTGCCGACTCCATGGCTTCAAATTAGACTATATCACGTCGACTGAATTCTGCTAAAACTAAAAGACTACATCAGTAGCTAAGTGGCTGTTTGGAAAACTAGTTTCTTCGATAACAAATGTTTAGTATCATCTGAGAATCCTGTATGTAGTCTGTTCAAAAGTACTTATAATGTGCATGTTTCTCACATTTTCTGAATTAAACAGCGCGGTTCCACTTGATCCTAATATTTATTATATTGTATATTGACCATTATATATGTCTCGTGAAATCAACCGATTAGATACTGTGGACAGGAAACAGACTGCTGAACCGACAGTTGAAACAGGGACGTCCGAATCGGTTGAGTGGCGAGATATCTCCGTAGATACGGATAGAGCCACCGAAACTGCTACACAAAGCAGTTCTGTGGCTGATCGGATTCAGGTGCTTACGGGCGAACCACTCACCATCGAGACTGGGGACATAACAGCAACACTTGTTGGAGTTGCCCAAGTGCGGATTGACGACCTTGTCTACGCACACCAACGCAACGGGATTGTCAGTTCTACACGCACTTGTGCGTTGTTCGATGTTGAAAACACGAGTAATGCTCCCATTCACTGGATGAGCAGACAGACCAAATTCATCGGTAGCGATGGCTACACATACAGACAGGCCAATCTCTCACTCGATCCATCGCGGTTGGGTGCTGGCTGTTTCTCCAGACAGGTAGAGGTCGAACCAGGCTGTCGAGCCCGGATAATCACACCGGTTGAACAGTTGCCCCCGAGAGTCGACGTAAAGAAAGTTGTCCACACAATCTCACCCCGAGGACGGCTTGGCAACCAACGACTCGCATTCTCCCTCTAATCATTGGTTACCGCCGTTCAGAAGTGTTTTCTATATGACTGATCTGTCGCCGTCGACATGGTCGTCTAGCCTATACTCAATTGTACTCACCTAGCTACTTCGAGGAAGCCGAAGCCGAACGGCAGTCCCGAAGTCTTCAGGAATTTCGATCTCAAGGCTGCCACCGTAGCGTTCAGTGAGCCATTTGACGAGCCATAACCCTAGTCCGCTACCATGTTTTAATGGCGAGACGTCCATGCTTTCTGTGACGATTTGACGTTCGGTCTGCGGAATTCCGGGACCGTTGTCAGCGACGATCAATTCAATCATACCGTCGTCGACATTTGCAGAGATGATTGCTTTTGGTATCGCCGACGTGTTGTGTCGGATTGCATTATCTAGTAGGCTGTCGACGACGATCTGAAGTCGTTTGTCGGCCGCTACGGTAAGACCACGAGGACAGTCGACGGTAATATCGGCCTCTGAGAACCGTTCTCGGCAATCTTTCTCAACCGTTTCGATGACTGCATGAAGATCGATTGGTTCTACCGATGTGGGCTCGTCGAGGACTTTTCGGATCGTATTTGCCTCTGAACACAGCTGGGTAAGACTGTCGGCGGTTTCAATAACTGATTCGAGGGCTTCACGAGTCTGTTCGTTTTCTGCAGACTCGACGGCATGCTTACTGTAGGCAGTGATGATGTTCACGTCGTTGCGTAAGTTGTGACGGAGGACACGCTGAAGGACATCGAGGTATCGTTCCCGACGGAGCTTATCAGTAATATCACTGTAGATTGCAAATCCATGCTCCTCCCCTGTTGGGACGCCTCGGTACAGGAACTTTCGGGGACCATTGGAAGTCATCCGTTCAATAACCGCTCGGTTCGGCTTCCCATCGGCTGTTCGCTGATCAAAGGTTTTGGCCTCATCACGCTGGTCGTCCGGTACTATCAGTTCGTTGAGCGGCAGACCTGTGACCGACTCATCCGCACAGAACACCTCACGGAACGCCGCGTTCGCCTGGACGATGATCGGCTCGTCATCTTCTAATTTGAACTCCACAGTGGGGTCATTTAATTGATTGAATAGCGATTCGAAGTGATTCGTGGTCGTTGTCAATTGCTGGGCTGTCATAGGAATGGGATCAACACTCGATCGTATCTTTTTGGGTGCTGAGGGTATCCGCCTCGTGTTTCGAAGACGGAGTTGTCGTACTTGTTGAACAGATCATGACAATACTGACTGCCTTCCTACTTGGTCGGTGGTCTTCGATAGTGACGTCAAAACGGCTGGTTAGTGTCTTAACCGTCTTGATGTCACACATTGTGTCTTATTGACTAGCTTCGAACTCGGTGTCCCAGTCGTCGCTGAATGTATCGACAAGCTGGGCAATCTCGGTTACTTCGGCAGTCTGTTCTTCATTGGCGGCGGCGAGTTCCTCGATAGTGGCACTCAGATCAGAGGCCTCATCCGCAACCTCTGTCATATTATTCGCCTGTTCGCTAGCAACACCGCTTATCTCATCGGTGCTTTCGGCAATCTGTTCGGCAGCCGCAGTAAGTTCGTGGGTGGACGTTTGAAGTTCTTCGAGCCGATCACGCTCGATTACAACCTTATCACTATCGGCACGAGCACTTTGAGGCTGCGAAGATTGTTGGGTTCCGACAGGGGACTGTTGATTGGCGACCTGTGGTGCGGTTTCGGATTGAACTCCTCCATCTGATCTCATCTGCTGTGAAGGGGGATCTGTCACACCTAATCTGGAATTCATCTTTTGACCCACACAGCCTATTTTACTCGTGTTTGTCGATCTAGAACTGTCTTCAGGTTGGTCTTCGACACTACTTTTGCTACTATTCGGGACAAATGTTCGAATTATGCTTTTGAGCATATCTATGCCAAGACAGCAAATGATAATAAGATTACCTATTGGCAAATTATTCATTACAATAGTCATATTGAATCCTATGTATCTCAGTTTGTACATTGGTCTCTACAACTCACCTAGTCGAAATAAGAGCCATAGAGACTCGATCTGTTCTCACATCGCACCTGCACTTGGTATCGCTAAGACTGCTCGCTCTTATGTAGAAACGTGGAACGTTCCTATAGCTACGGTCTACGATCCCAAATGAGGAGATGCGCCCTCCTCAGATCCAGCCTTCGGCCGGATACTTCGCCAGCTCATTGATCTCGGCGTGATCACCATCACCACGGAGTCGCTCGATGCGCCTCATCAGCCATGACTATCGGCTGTCTTGATGGGAATCTCTGACAGTAAGTGTATAGAGACGTTTGCGGGCGTCCTGCAGTGATGTTCTCGATTCGACGACGTCGACTTGTTGTAACTCATTGAGACCGTACCGTACGGTTCGTTCTGAGAGGTGTGACTTTGTGGCGATTTCTCGTTGGGAGAGTGTTCCTTCATGTTTGAGAATAAGAGCAACTAACTTGGCACTTGGTGGGAGATCTTGAATCGCATCTCGTAACTCTGTAAACGATGCTATCTGGAGTTCCCCCTGTGTGGTCATTAGGTGAGGTTGTCGGCTTGATTGTATAATATTACTGACTTACAGCACTCGCGTGTGCGACTGTTCAAACAGTATGAAACAGGTCACTCGGTACCTCGCCTATTGCGAACTTTATCGGAGCCTCCGAAAGGTGTTCAACAGTTTTGGGACCTTGACACGGAGTCGACAGCTCGTCGGTCAGGGGGTGATGGGTAGACAGTCGCCACCCAACGAGAGACGACCAAGTCGAATCCTCAGATTCCAGCTGAGGGCACGATAGTCAAGAGATAGTCACTCGGTCGATTCCTCGAATTTCGCACACTGTAACTCGGTGATGAATAACAGATCGTCGACTTTGTAGAGCCAACCGTGGTTGTGTAGGTAATTGAGGGCGTGGTCGATATCGGTATCCCGAAAGTCTGGATTGGCTTCAGCGATGAGTTCTGTTGCTTGGTGGTGTGTAAATGCGTCTTGATCTGACTGTTCACAGAGATACCGCTCAAGAGGGAGATACGCATTTTCGATCCAGTCCGGGAGTGCTGGGTCTCCTTCGGATGGCATTTGTGAGCGTTCGTTTGAGATACTTTCTCCGGCTATTTAAAAATCTGATCAGAAAACTATCGAACAATCTCTTCTGAACACACGACAGAACTACCAGCCACAGAGAGCCGTTCAGTTCTCACATCGGATCTGCCTCTGGTATCGCCGGGACTGCTCGCTCTTGTGTAGAGCTCTGGAAACAGGTTGGTCGCTGACGAGAGATACTGCTTGAAGTGCTGCGTGAAAGACAATATCGACAGATTAGTACACTGCGCCACTGTCGGGGTATACCATCAGATGAGAGGAGTACCCATTGTACCGACCGAGACAACAGTAGCGAGTATTCTGTGTTGGTCCCCGGAACGAACCGGATCCCTGGTCAGTCTGACGATGAACTGGCGAGAGTAACCTGATCAGCCTCCAGTAGATCGGACACATACTGATTTTCCCATTTCAAGCGATCTGTGAGAAGTTGTTCACCACTCTCAGTAACTTCATAATAGTTGGTTCGCTGATCTTGGCTCCCTTTCTCGACCAGCGAGTGTTCGACCAACACATCGAGGTTTGGATACAGGCGACCGTGGTTGACGTTGTCGACATACTGTTCCATCTCTCGGCGGACCGTCTGACCCGAGGGCTGGTCAGAGCCTGCGACGACATACAGGAGGTCACGCTGGAAGCCAGTCAGTTCGAATGACTGTGTCTGAGACATTCTACTTCAAAATATATCTGACCACCTATTAGTTAGATACAAATTAATTGTTATCAAGACACCCCAGACTACACACAGGCGAGTAGGCAGAGCCTACCACCCGCTAAACCGGTAGTAGGATATTTATAATATAGACGATATCCATCTCGTAGCCTCTATGGATACTCTCCAAATCGAGAACAATCGTAATAAACATCACTCTCGGCAGCGTGTGTGTCAGAACTGTGGTGAGTACGTCACCAAACAGTTCGTTCGTGTCTTCGGTACAAATGACGGCTCGCTGTACGGCTGTATGAACTGTTCGACAGGCCGTGAGCTTCGTAATGGTGGCGGCAAGCGACCGTCACAGTAGCTAACTGCCAAACTGATAGCTTTCAAAAATGCCCAGAAGCGATAGGGAGACGTGAGTTGATCCCATCAGGCTAGAGGACGGCCATCTCTGAGATGAAAGAAGACAAATCTGGTTTCACACGGTATCTCAAGCAGTATCTCTCGTCAGCGATCAACCTGTTTCCGCAGTTCTACACAAGAGTGAGTCAGTTATTGAGACCGTTGGTGAGCCTGATCGCGTTGTTGAACAACTCGGTTATAACACACACCACTGCTTCCGCTGTTCTTCTCTATAATCGGAGGATTCTTATTGAGGCTGTTGACGGCAAAATTGAGCAGATGCTCTTCCTTGATCTGGTTGTCTACTTGGTTTGGTTTCTTACTACGTCCAAGCAGACACTTCCTCTAACCCTATGTGATCGACTGAGCCTAGGTATCCAACTATCTTTGAGGGAATGTGCAAGACATAGTGGATAGATCTATCAACACTGTCCAGTTTAAAATCCAAACAGTCTGATTGATCGTGTTTCTGGTGGCTATTTCCATCATTTCAGTTCTTCATCGAACTCATTCTCACAAGTATCACATCGGTAGCGATACATCGCATACGGTCGCCCAGTTTCTTCGTCAATAATGAAGTCCGCCATAAGGATGAGTTCAATATTATTTTCTTCGCCACAGTGAGTACAGGCAACCATTATGATAGTCAACGGTCTGAATACAGTTTGTTGTGTTGCTACCCCAGTACTGACTGTCGATAACACGTACGACTTCTGTCAACCCCCAGAGAGTGTACCATAGCGGCCAGTTAGTACGAAATCCGTCGTAACGGGTTTTATAATCCCGCTTACTGTCGGGGGCCAATATGGTCGTTGTCGAAAAGGTTACCCGATTAAGCGAGCGCCGCAATCAGACCTCGTCCGAGGCGTTTCCGGACGAAGCACTTGCATTGATTCGATCAGCGGTCGATGCCGTCCCATCAAGTGTATTCGATGGATCGGCGAAACACACGGAAGTCGGGGGGTTTGATGCCACAATCGCCAACGGCATCCCCCAGTACGAATACGAAGGGGACGCTGCTGGCGGCTACAACCCAAACTGTAAGCTCTGGTCGCACCTAGGATTTAATTACAGTGTCGACCTCTACGACGCCGACGCCCGGATTGCCATCGAAGTCGAGAAGACCGAACGGAAGAGCGTCAGCGACGATCTGATTAAGTTCCAGAAGGGGTATAGAACCCAGAAAGATGGTCGACCGAAGATCGAGTTCGGGTGCCTGGTCGTGCCAGTGAACTACCGGGGATCGGATAACCTCTACCAGCATAGCCTGACCAAACTCGACTTCATGAAAAGCGTCCTGTTCATTGATGATGTCGCCGTCATCGGTTATCGCGATCCACGACCGGACTGATGCCGTCCCCAGACCAAGTCGGTTGTAGGCGGAACGTGACTCACGTCTGTTGACGTAGAATGTGTGTGGAAGACTATAGGTGGGAGTCTCACACTTTATGTTTTTAGTGACAGAAATGTGGGAAATTGGCACTATAAATAAATAAGATTATATCTTATAGAAACAATCATTAAGAATGGGGGGTAATACAACCAAGTGTATTAAATGTTACAGAGTCTACAATACTACCGTGAATAATCACTGTCCACGCTGCAAAACCCCGCGACACCCTCCAACAGACAAAGGAATGATGGGGTGAGATAAGGCGACAAATTCAAGCTCTAAATATAATATGGCCGTCATGACTGCACTTCATGTGCCGAGTGAAATACACACCGGGTTTCCGCTGTTATCTCACACCCCACGTTCAAAGTGAAGACACACTCCGTTATCGATCCTGACACAGGAAGGTCAAGATTTCCACGATAACCAGACATCCTGGTTATCCGTTTTTCGTTGCTCGATCTGGCCGGTATTGGCCATCAGATGCAGTTGTTCTTGGACGATCTCTGTATCAGCCTCAACGACAGAGGCAACGTCGTCTGTAGAGAGGGCTCTGTGATCCACGAGTGCTGAAACAATAGCTCCTCGAAGTTGGATTCTGTCGTCTGTGAAATCTGGTGAGCTATCGTCCATACCTTGAGTTGCCAGTCGTAAAAATATCTGTATCGGTCCAAATATCAGTATCTGATAGACCAAAATATCGATACGTACGTTTGCAGCCTTGTATGTCAGCGTTTGATAAAATATCGCGTTGCGAGTGTGGTCAGTTCTGCTGTGACTCCATGAATTCTATCGCGGTCCAAATATCTATGATTCGAACTCTCCCCTCGTAGTATGTGTTCTCAATCACTCCAGAGATCGCTTTTTCGGCGTTTCTATCATCCATCAAAATCCCGACTGACTCATGTGATGTCGACCCGAGCAACATCACAGCGACTGCAGGCAGTTCTGAATCTGTCTTTCGTAACACATCTGGGTCGGTTTGTTCGAATTTAGCCAGCCGCTCGTGGACTCGGTCCATGACTTCTCCAGCACGAGGCCCATCGTGAACTCGCACCCCCAGTTGCACGTCGTCGACGGTAGTGATCCACTCTGTCGTTGCTGCTCGGTCGACCCAATCAATGCTAATGTATCCACGCTGTTCGGTCAGTTCTTCGACGACACCACGACTCAGGTAGAGCTGACGGTCCTCGGCCTGGACGTACTCGATAAACGTCTGGTACGGATCGCTATCTGTCCCACCAATTGTTCGCAGGAAACTCGTATCACAGATGAGTGCAGTCGGAAACGGCGATGGGTGGACCTCACTCATCGGCACGCTGGTATGGCCCCTGGTCGAGTGCCCGGTCGTGGACGTCGACGTCGAAGGAAACCCCGGTTAGTGTCGGATCGTGGTCTTTGACTACAGTGATGATACGTTCAATCACCTGGGTGACTGCAATTGCTTCTACGGCAGGGATATCAAGGTCATCTGCAACACCACGACGGGTAGTTTCACCTTTCAGATACTCGATTGTCGACATAACCACAGGAGCGAGGGCCGCCTTGCCGTGTCGGTCGACAAAGAGTTCCAGATCGTCGTCGACACTCGTCGCCCCATAGACGGCGATAAGGACGGGGCCGAGTTCGATGGTTGTTTGATCCGTCCAGTTACCGCTTACCGGTTCAGCACGCCACAGTGACGATCCGTTTTCGTACGTGTCTAGTTCCGTTGCGATGCCTAGCTCTGCTAGTGTGTTGGCGTATTTGTAGGCTGTACTCTTTGAGAACCCTTGTCGATCACGAGCTGCAACGACGGTCGTTGGCGAGTTGATCAGCAGATCAGTGTAAAACCGTGCGAGTTCGGGAATTCTCAATAGCTCCTGGACAACAAAGAACTGATGTGCTGTCTGTCCAGCATCCGGTGACGGTGTGGAGGGCGGAGCTTTCGACATAGTGCATAGTTCGCGGACTATAGACTAAAAGGTTTGCACGAGAGATTGCCAGTCAGTAGATGTCTTCAGTAGACGTTCCGGATTGGATCACAACCGCTATCGAATTCACCGCCCTGAGAATAGTTCATTGCTTGCCATTCAACGATAATTAGCCCCTTAATTTCGGTACAGCACAGTTTAGACTATGATCGCTTTATTGAATAACTCGGTTACGGTCGCTCTGGCTGTCTTTGAACACCGGTGAGGAAAGAGACCTGAGCAGGCACTGTCTAGTTAAGCTAGTTTGAGAAGTGAGCAGGTCGTTGCGATAATTGGTCAAAATGCTCGCAGACCTGCTCAGCGAGTCGTTAGCGGTGGATTATCAAGAATGTTGGGAGCGTGAGCGGACGGCGACACCCGTTAGGGTGTTCGCCGTCCAGCTCCACGCGACCGGCTGTTCACTTAGAGAAACAAAAGAGATTCTTCGATTGTTAGGCGTTCAACGCTCTCATCAAGCAATTTGGCAGTGGGTACATCAGATAGCTGACAGCGGTCACAATCCGCCTGAGGCGCAGCCGAAGCGGGTTGCCGTAGACGAGACCGCTGTCAAAATCAATGGAGAGTGGTCTTGGCTGTATGCTGCAATAGACATCGAGACAAAATTGATTCTTGATGTCGAGTTGTTCGGACGACATGGTACCGATCCGGCTGCGGCGTTCCTCCATCGACTGACCGAGAAACACGACCTCTCCGAGGCCGTTTTTCTCGTCGATGGCTACGGGTACCAGACAGCCCTCGCTCGATTAGGCTTAAGCGGTCGGCTTGACTACGTCAAGCGAAACCTCATCGAAAAATGGTTTCACACGCTCAAAATGAGGATCGACCGCTTCCATAATTCATGGGTGGGCAGTCATGGATGCGTCCGTGAGTGGTTAATGCAGTTTGCACAATACTACAACTTTCAGCGACCGCATCAAGCTCTTGATGGACGAACACCAGTTGAGGAGGTTATCTAGACAGTGCCCCTGAGCAAATTGTATACTCGATCTGTCATGCAAGACTGCGAGCGTGAGCTGATCAATGGCGAGACACAGTTAGCAAAGCTGGTTCTTTCTGCACTTGTACTGCAGGTCGAACAGCAAGATGGCACTGTACCTACCTAGGCGGTATACAATCAGTACACAGAAATCATCAAGTCGACCGAGTCAACCCCTGTCTCGGAACGACGTGTCTCTGAAATTCTCAAGCAGTTTAATTTCCATTCGGTAATCCGTTCAGCACGGATTGGTCGAGGAAGAGGCAAAGGAATTACCAATACTCACCGAATTCTCGAAGATCTCGATATCGTCAACCAAACACTCGCGGCAGATTCAGAGATTGACTACTTTTCATCGTGAGGAACACTTCGTAATCGAAGAGTATCGGTCAATGTATATTAAGATGTGAGGTGGCTTCTTTCGATTGCGGGCAAAATATCTTTGATATAGGCCTCTCTTCATGGCATATATCAATCTTTTTCGGGTACTTCTTCAGGAATAAGCTCATAAATTCCACTCCCGATATTTGTAATTATTCCTTCATCAGATAGTCGCTTAAATCGCTCCCGTATGTATTGTTTTGAATACCCTGTTCGATCACCGATGTTCGGAGCATTATTTCTCCCTTCACGGAGAACTTCTATAATTTCCCAGTCGGCATCGCGTAGATCGTCCGCATTCATATACGTAGGTGTCTACTCAATCATGTTAAGATGATTGGCTTGTGTCTATAGCCAGTAACCAAATACCAATAGCCTATTACCCATAGGTTTATGTTCTATCAAGATTTAATGCTAATCAGAAGCACGGACTGCCTCAGAAAGTGAGGCCGGTGCGACAACACCGACCCCGTGCTTCGCAGGACGAAGCATGAAAGACTCCGAATCTACGCCAGATGAATCTGTCGAACAGCACAGCGACCAACCGCAACTCCAAGCCTGTCCGAACTACGATGTGGTTGGCCTCCCAGAACGGATTGCAGCCCACGACTACCGTCCGAATCAAGCACGTAACTCAGCCTCCCACAAGCACACCAACACGGACACCACCACAACCCAAGGCCCAGCACTCAAACTCAACACATCCATCGCCCGCCAACGAGAAGCCGACTACACCACCGGCAGCCTCGAAATTACACGAGCTGCAACCACCGAGCCAACACTGACCCTCGGGTTAATCACCAATCGAGAGTCGACCACAATCGAACTGACCCCACAACAGGCACTCCAGGTCGCCGACACACTCCAGACCACGGCCACCGAAATAGTGGCCGCCGAACTCCCAGAAAACACCCCACAGACACCCACTGAGAACACACCCCAACACACCGAGTCCACACCGTCGACAGAGCCCACCCTGGAGGCATTCGAGACCGATGACTGACACAGCTGCCCTCACGGCCCACCTCGAAACCATCCCACCAGAATCGACGGTCGAACTCACCTGGCAGACACCCAACGGCACCGCCCAAACCAAAGGCCAGCTCGTCTCCTACGATCCTCACTCGGCGGCCAGACGCATCGAAGCCACCGGGAGCACGCTGCTGTTGGTCCCGGCCGAAGACGGACGCGAAATTTCGGTTGCCGAACTCACAGACGGTCAAACGACCTACCGTGGTGAGCTCTGTGAACTCTCGGTCAAAGACCACGCCACAGAACCACTCGAAATCACCGAACAGGGTCTCAACGTCCCGGCCTACCTCGTCGGCTACACTGGCTTTCTGGTCGTCGAAACCGACACCGAAAGTCACGAACTCCGGATTCCTGATCCGGGACTCGAAGCCTACGATGACCGCTTGCTAGCTCCCTGCAACGACCCCACAACAACTGAACTTCTCGTGCGCCCACGGGCAGGCCCACACCGACAATACGAGCTAGTCGACACTCGCCCAGACACCAACTCGACCACCACCGACCAACCGCTGGCCGAGTATGAGGGCCTCGACACAGCGATCCATACGGTCGCTGCACTCAACGAGACGGTCGCCACCGACGACGACCTCACCGACACTACACAGACAGAAGCCAGACGCCGTCTCCAAAACATCCAAACGACGCTGCTCGATGCTCACAACATGCTGTGTGATCCTCCAGCAGATCCCGACTGGCAGCCGACCGCCGACGAGGCCGATCCCATCACGGCCTACCACACAACACTCGACCACCTACAAAGCAACCTCGAACAACTGGAAACACAGGCCACCGACGAGACCGGGAGTTTGGATCGCCAACAGTGTGCCCTCAAATTCAGCAGCGCCCAACATGAAGTCGACAAACTGCGCTCGGTGTTGTGTACCTCTACCGACGTCCCACCACGGACCGACACGGACGGCCGCCAAAATGGCGATGGACGGTGGCTCGAATATCAACTGAGTAACTCACTGCAGCGGTGGGGCTACCGGACCCAACTCCGAGAACCGATCTACGGACTGGAGGTCGATGTCGTCGCGCGCCGCGATCCCAAACAAAACGACCCCACCGACTGGATCGTCTCCCAGTGCAAAGACTGGGAAAATCGACCGATCACCCCAGATGTGATCTTCCGGCTGTGTATGCTTGCCTTCAGCGCCAAAGCAATGCCCGTGTTGTGTCATACAACTCAGCTGACAGACCGTGCTAAAGAAATTGCCAACACGTGGGAAGTGCGAGTCTTAGAACTCGACGACCTCAACCGAGGAGCACTCCCAGCGCCAACCTCCTTGGCACTCAGCGACGATCTCATCTCGTTCCCAACTACCTCTACGGCCCGCGAAAAACGGAACCCGCTTCCTCTCTTGTTCCACGGTGAGCCAGACAAGCACTTCACCTATGTGCCGGGCTATGAGCCTGTTGGCCTGACCCACGAGTATCGACCCGTCGACGGGCAAGACTGAACACCAAATCGATAGAATATATAAATAGGGGGCTTTGTTGAAATCCTATTGAACTAACACTTTTAGCAGTGACACAGCTGCTACGTAGATGTGGGAATTGGCTGTTTCTTGAGCGATTACTCACTTACAACCCGTTTTTTATAGACTAGATATGCTA
>Ga0208281_10032_pt1 | contig 30596 bp, 41 predicted proteins | sample AntDeeMetVIRDL14_FD_184781 | JGI IMG/M metagenome (GOLD analysis project Ga0208281, IMG submission 184781) | Saline lake microbial communities from Deep Lake, Antarctica, in enrichment culture - Antarctic Deep Lake Metagenome VIRDL14 (SPAdes)... ... | reverse complement strand
GAGCGTCTCGGTCGCCATTACATTGAAGAACTCGTCGATAGAAGTCTCCTCTTGCAGGATGCTGGCGCTCGTAGACACAGTTCCAACATCCTGCGTCTTCGTGTGTGACGCTTTCTATGACACCCTCATAGAGGAGTATGTTATCCGTACTGTGTAGTCCGCCTTGATAAGGGTATGCGAATCCGGTCGACTGGCTCGGCATCGATCCGACCGACGCGGCATCGTCAATCGGGTGAATACTTATCCAACTATCCATATACTGTTAGATATGGACATCTCCGAGACGGATTTACCCGGTGTCGGCAAGCGGTTCGAGCTACCGGTGCATGACGGCTCGTCGCTGGTCGTCATCATTCACAACACCGGTAAACACGAGATATTTAAAAAAGAACACGCCGATGCGGACGCAGACCGTATCATCGAACTCAGCGAGGACGAAGCCGAGGCGTTCGGTGCGATCCTCGAAGACGTCCATTTCCAGCCAGCTGAGATGGATATGAGTTCGACGATGATCGGCGGCGACACCGTCATCGAGTGGTACACCCTCAACGAGGACTCGCCGCTGGCCGGCAGCACACTCAAAGAGAGCAACATTCGAAACAAAACCGGAGTTACCGTGATCGCAGTCGAACGCGGTCCCGATGCCTACCCCAGCCCGAGACCGTCCTTCGAGTTCGAAGTCGGAGACACCCTCGTGACGATTGGCCGAAGCGACGAACAGGCGGAGCTCGAATCGCGGCTCGGAAAAGCCGACTAACTGCGAACGAACCGAGCGATTGACACGGCTGGCCCTCCAAACCGGTGTATGGCCGAGACGAACCTTCGGGAGTTTCTGAGTTCAGACACCCTCCTGCTCGCACTGATTCTGTTCGTTGGTATCGCCGGCTCCGGCGTTGCTCGCTGGGGGCTCGGACAGCTCGGACTGAACACGCTTGGGCAGATCGTCTTTGTTATGGGGTACGGTGGAATGGTATTCGTGCTCTGGTATGGCTGGATTCGACCGCTGAACATCACTGGCCCACAGTAACCCAGTCGACACGGCCACCGGAAGAACGGAAGTTTAATGCGCGTTTCACCGCCACCTATCGATAAGAATGCTGCCGCTACAGCTCGTCGACTCGATACTGCTGAACTACAACATCGGGCAGATCATGTTGTTGGGGTTCATCCTGACAACGGTTGGAGCACTGCCACTGAAATCCCAGCAGGTGATCGGTCTCAACACGATCCTCTTCGGCGTGATCTTCGTGCTGACGCCGAAATCGCTGATGCCGAGTTTCTACCTGTTTTTGGGACTCACGCTCATCGTCATCGGACCAATCGTGTATGTCACCGCAGACAGCTAACGCGGTGGCGACACATCGATTCGGTTCGCTATCTTTTTGTCCCGACTGTGATAACCCAGCCGCATGATTACGGTTCGCGCGCCGGCGACGAGCGCCAATCTCGGGAGCGGGTTCGACGTCTTCGGGGTTGCCCTCGACCGGCCCGCAGACGTGATCCGTGTCGAACGCGCCGACCGGACCACCATCGAGATTACGGGCGTCGGTAGCCAGTACATTCCAACGGATCCTGAGAAAAACACCGTCGGGGCAGTCGTCGACGCCCTCAACGCCCCGGCACGCATCGAGATCGACAAAGGAGTTCGGCCCGCCTCCGGACTCGGCTCGTCGGCCGCCAGCGCCGCGGGCGCAGCGGTCGCACTCAACGAACTGTATGATCGGGGACTCTCGCGCAAAGAACTCGTCCCAATCGCGGCCGAAGGCGAGGCCGTCGTCTCCGGGGCGGCCCACGCCGACAACGTTGCACCCTCGATTCTCGGCGGCTTTACCATCGCCACCGAACAGGGCGTCGAGTCGGTCGACGCCGATATCCCACTCGTGGCCTGTCTCCCCGAAATCGCCGTGTCGACGCGGGATGCCCGCGAGGTCGTCCCCGAGACAGCCAGCATGGAACAACTGGTCAAAACCGTTGGTAACGCCGCCACGCTCGCAGTCGGGATGTGCCAATCGAACCCCGAACTCGTCGGCCAAGGAATGGCTGACCCACTCGTCACGCCGGCCCGCGCGAAATTGATTACGGGGTACGACGCAGTGTCGACGGCGGCCCAACAGGCCGGAGCGATTGGCGTCACCGTCAGTGGCTCCGGTCCCTCGATGCTCGCAGTCTGCCACGATGACCGTCGACGGGACGTAGCGACCGCAATGTTGGATGCGTTTGCCGATGTGGGGGTCGAAGCCCGCGCCTACCAGACGCGAGTCAGTCAGGGCGCGACACTGTTCTAAGCCACAGTTCACATCGTGTTGATAGTTTAGAAACAACTATCAGACGATTCGGATAACTCCCTGTATGAAACGGGATTTTAGCGACCGGTTCGAGTCGGTTTCGACCGGGAGCCATCTCGCCAAGCGAATCGCCCTCCTAACTGCGATCTGTGGCCTCGTCTACATCGCACGACCACTGGTTCACGGCGTCGTCTATCCACTCATCTACGAGCCAACGTGGCTGCTCGTCGGTGGGTCGACCCTCATCGCTGCGGTCGGCCTCTGGCTTGCGCCGCCGCTGACCACCGAGGGTAGACAGGTCGACGGCGGGTCACTGAGCCTATTTTTGAGCGATTCGGCCGTTACCAAGCTTGGGTTGTTGGGGACGCTGTTTGCCGTCCTGTTCGTCGTCGGCATGCTCTACTCCGTGCCTGCCGGGATGGTCACCGAGCGGACGCTCGCGGATCGGACGATGGCCGAGAGCCAGCAGATCGACGAGCTCCCATCGATCAACCCTGACAACCCACGGATCGTCCCACGCGCGGTCGCTGATATCCAGACGCGTGGGTCGACGTCCTACCGGACACAGCGCCTCGGGCCGAGCGATATCGCCCGGGCCGAAGACGGGACGTTAGCCTGGTCGTACGCCATCGAACCCGACGGGTTCCGGAACAAACTCCTGAGCAACCAGCGCGGCGTCCTGCTGTCGGATATGACCCGGATGGAAAACCGCCAGATAACCGCCTACGACGACCAGCAGTTCGCTATCGGTGAGGGGATGTATCTCCACCGAAGCGCCGACTGGAACCTCAAACGAACCGACTACCTGACGCAGTACCGCGACGACGCCGTCGAGTTCACCCACGACGGAACGGCCTACATGTACTACCCCAAAACGGGCCACGAGTGGCAACTGACCCCGCTTCCGCACACGGTGCCGGTCTGGGACGGCGGCGCACTGATCGCACCGGATGGGACGATCACCCACCTCTCGCCCGAGGAGGCCCAAGCAAGCGAGATTCTCGACGGACAGCGACTCTACCCCCTCTACAACACGGAGCGAGAGATGGCCTCACTCGGCTTCCGCAACGGGATCATCAACCAGCTCCCAGTTGTCGGTGAACACGCCGAACAGGTCGAAGTCGCCGAGATGCCCTCCGGAGCCGGCAACAGCCAGCCGTTCGTCATCGACCTCGCGGGTGAGCAGATGAGCTACGTGACCGCGATGGAGCCCTACGGCGAGGATTCCAGAGGGCTCGACGAGATCTTCTTCGTCGACGCCTCAACCGGCGAGATCCGGTATTTCGGAGCTGAAGACCAGACGCTCACCGGTCCCGAGCGGGCGATGGGAATCGTTCGGTCGGCCGACTCCCAGACCGGCTGGGGCGACAACTTCCAAGTCGTTGAGCCCGTACCTGTGTTTATAAACGACGAGCTGTGGTGGCACAGTAAGGTCGTTCCGACCGACAACACCGACGTGAGTCGGAACGTCTTCGTCAGCGCCGAAAGTGGGGATGCGGTCGAACTCCGGGATACGGCGGCTGTCCGTGAGTTTCTCGTCGGCGAAGATATCGAAAATATCGATGACGTCGACACCGAGCCAGCGCCCAACACCGAGGGCGTCGACTACTACATCGTCATTCGGGGCAGCGATGGCGAGGAACTCGAACGGATTCCCGTGGAACCGGGTCAGAACCCGACTATCGAGTACGTTCCGGCCGGTGAGGGCAACAGCGAGCCCGATCAAAACAACAGTACGTCGTAAAAAGGCAGTTTAGACGCCGCGATCCTGAAGACGTTCTTCGTCCGGAATCGACTCGGTCGACTGGCCTTTCATCCCACTACCGGCGGTGGTGGCGATTTCGGCGAGCGTCTCGGGATCGTCCCAGTTGGAGACCGCCTCGACGATGGCGTTGCCCATCTGTTCTGGCTCCTCGGCGCCGAAGATCCCCGAACCGACGAAGATGCCGTCACAGTCGTGGTGCATCATCAGCGCGGCATCGGCCGGCGTAGCGATCCCGCCTGCGGCGAAGTTGACGACGGGAAGTCGACCCATCTCGGCGGTCTCGTGAACTAATTCTCGGGGTGCGCCGTGTTCGCGGGCCCATTTTTCGCGCTCTTGGAAGTCGAGTCCTTCGAGCGTACGGATCTGGTTCATCATTGTCCGCTGGTGTTGGACAGCCTGGTTGACGTCGCCCGTTCCGGCTTCGCCCTTTGTGCGGATCATCGCCGCGCCCTCGTGGATGCGTCGGAGGGCTTCGGGGAGGTTCCGTGCGCCACAGACGAAGGGAGACGTAAAGTCGCGCTTGTCGATATGGTACTCGTCGTCGGCCGGGGTCAAGACCTCCGACTCGTCGATCATATCTACGCCCAGCGCTTCGAGGATCTGGGCCTCGGTGTGGTGGCCGATCCGAGATTTACCCATTACCGGAATCGAGACCTCGTCGATGATCTCGGTGACGTTGTTTGGATCGGGCATCCGAGCGACACCGCCGCGTTTGCGGATGTCCGCGGGGACGGCTTCGAGGGCCATCACCGCGACAGCACCGCAATCCTCGGCAATCCGTGCCTGTTTTCGAGTGACGACATCCATGATGACGCCACCTTTCTGCATCTGTGCAAAACCGCGTTTCACCAACTCAGTGCCGCGCCGTAGCGTCCCGAGATCAGTTGGGTCCGACATGAGATGTGGTTGGGTACGAACACACTTAAGCCGTGTTCTTTCGGCGTTTAATCACTGCCTACTAGGAGGACAATCAGATGAGTATACAACAGATATACAGTCTCAAAGGACAGCATATTTTACGCGTATGGTGAGTAGAGATCTTCATACGGAACTCCCGGTTGCGTAACTACTCATTACTAATACAGGTTCGGGACGATACTCTGTTCATGAAATGTCCGCAGGGGCCGTCGGTGCTGATCCCGACGGGATTTGAGCCGGGAAGTTACTCGTGTGTCCGGTCGTTTGCCCGGCGGGACATCCACACCATTGTGGCTTCGGAACACGAAAACGTGCCCGCGGCTGGCTCGCGGTTCTGTGACGAGCACCTGCTCATCCCCTCTCCATACGACGATCTCTTGGCCTACAAGGACGCCTTGATCGGTATTGCAGCCCGTTCCGATGTGAAGACGATCATGCCGCTGCGGGCACATGACCCCTATCTGTTTGCCACATATGCCGACGAGTTCAATCGCTATGTCGACCTCCCCTCTCCGGATTCCGAACTCCTCGGGGTCGTCCACGACCGGCTACAGCTCGCTGCGGCCGCCGAGGCCGCTGGCGTCGCCGTCCCCGAGACCCAACTGTTGACCGAGGTCGACGACTGGAGCCCCGAACGCATCATCAAATCCCGCTACAACCTGCTGACGAACACCACACAGAGCGGCTACACCAGCGCCGAATCCGAGACGGTCAAAACAGTCACCCATCTCGATCCCGGCGAACAGCCCGACACGGAGGCGCTCATCGGCGAGATGAACCACGTCCCCATCGCTCAGGAGTACATCCGCAGCGACAGTGAGTACGTCTTCGGCGCGCTCTACGACCACGGTGAGCCACTGGCAACCTTCCAACACCGCCAGATCCGTGGTGACTCCTACACCGGCGGCGGTGGCGTCTACCGCGAGACGGTGTCGATCCCCGAACTCGAAACCGCGGGCCGAACTCTACTGGATAGCCTCGACTACCACGGACTGGCCTGCATCGAGTTCATGGAAGCCGTCGACACCGGCGAGTTCGTCCTCACCGAAATCAACCCGCGGCTCTGGCAGTCCCTGCCCTGTGCGGTGCAGGCCGGAGCCGATTTCCCGTACTACTACTGGCTGCTGTCGCAGGGCCGAGCCGACGAGATCAACCACAGCTACGAGGTCGGCGTCGGCAGCCACCTGCTGTACGGCGAGTTGGGCTATCTGTTGAGTATCCTTCGGGAGGACTCTCCGTTGGTCGACAAACCCTCCTTTTTCGGCGAGTGTCGGTCGATACTCCAGTCGTGCTACGAGATGCCCCGCTTCGACAACTTCACTGTCGACGACCCAGTGCCGTTGCTACGCGGGATCAAACACATCATCAAAACCAAGCGATAGCCACGGCTCAGCGATGAGACCGATAAAAAACCGCGGGAAACAGCTACTCGTCGCCGAACATCTGCCGCATCATCGGATGCATCTCCATCATCTGCTCTTCGGCGATCTCCTCGTACAGTTTGTACGTAATGGAGACCGTCAGCAGCAGTCCGGTTCCGGAGACGTTGCCGATGGTGCCGAGCATGTTCGCCATCACGGCGAGCAGGCCGACGAGCGCACCACCGATGACGGTCACCTGTGGGATGTAGCGCTCCATGACCTTTTCGACGACCTGTGGGTTCCGGCGGAAGCCGGGGATCTGCATCCCGGAGTTCTGGATCTGTTTGGCGGTTGCCTCCGGCCCCATGCCGGTGGTTTCAACCCAGAAGATGGCGAAGATCGCCCCGCCGACCACCATGAACGTCAGGTCGATGGCGACACGGAGGCCGATCTGCCACGGATCGATGCCTGCGGGCGTCAGCCCGAGGAACCACATCCAGTCGGCGCGAGCCTGAATCGGTGCGACGTAGTAGAAGAACCCGTCGACGGGTTGACTATCGGCGTACACACCGAGTAGGGCTGGCATACTGTCGCCCATCTGGCTGTAGATGATCTGGCCGACGAACTGAACGTTCGCCTGCAGCGCACGGACGAGGATCATCGGCAGGACACTGGCATAGATGAGCTTCACCGGGAAGCGCCCACGGGCACCCCGAACACGGGCGTGACTCAGTGGGATCTCGACCCGGACCGATTCGGCGTAGACGACGATGCCGAAGATCAGCAGCGTCGTCACCAGCGCCAGTATGTTCCCGGGATCGAACAGTAGCGACTGGAACCACTGGGCGGTAAACGTCGGACCGAGTCCGATATCACCGAACAGGATTCCATACCAGCTGGCGAACAGGCCGGTTGCACCCAGCCCCGACCAGCTGAACAGCCCACCAATGAGCTGTTGGCTGACACCGGCGATAATGAACAGCCCGACACCGGAGCCGACACCCCACTTGCTCACGATTTCGTCCATGAACAGGATCAGGATGCCGCCGACGAACACCTGTGCGAAGATCAGGAGTTGCACGCCAGTGACGCCGATACCGAGTGCGTTCCCAACCGTTTGACTGGCTGGCAGGAAGTTGCCCGTGAACACCATCGGGGCTGCGGTCGCCGCAGTCACGATGAGTACAAGCAGCTTCTGGAGTCCTTGGTACAGCACCTGATCGCGCGGATCGTTATCCGTATCTAACCCCAGCAAGTTCGCGCCACCGAGCAGCTGTAGGACAATCGATGCGGTGACGATCGGACCGATCCCGACCTGCAGCACCGATCCCTGACCGCCCGCGAGGATCGACCGGAACTGGCCGAAGATATCACTGCCACCAGCATCCAGACCGAACAGCGCGATGTTGGTCAGGAAGAAGTAGATGCCAAGCACGCCGGCGGTCCACAGCAGTTTCCGCTTAAACGGAACGTGCCCCTCCGGACGAGCGACTACGGGCATCCTGGTCAACACCGGTTCGGCGGCATCCTTCCAACTCATATTATGATTCGTCTGAACTGTCTTCGTTTACGTCTTCCGCTTCAGCTTCCTCGGCGCGGTCGGAGAGAACGGCGTCGCCGCCAGCCTCTTCGATTCCCGCCACGGCACCGGCCGTGAACGCATCGGCGGTGACGACCAGTTCGTTGCGAACCTGGCCGCCGCCGAGCACCTTCACGACGTCGACGTCGTGACCGGTGTCGACAACGTCGCGGGCGTCGATGACGTAGGCGTCACCGTCGGTCTCTGCGTCGCCATCAGCGGCGTACAGTGCGACGTCCTCGTCGATCTTCTGGATGCGGATCTCTTCGACCGTATCCGTGATCGAGTCGGGGCGCGAAAAGCCGTGTTTGCCGAGCGGTTCGTAGTTGTGGAACTCGTGTTTGTCGCGGCCAGCACGGCCACGGCCACCACGGTGTCCGGCACCGCGCCGGTTTTTGTGGCTGCCGCCACTGTGGGTGCGGGAGCCGCGCTGTCGTCGTTTCTTGGATCCCATTATCGCATCGCCTCCAAGAGGCTATCGATTTCCTCGGTCTCGTGGTGGCCGAGCTGGCCACCCTCCTTGACTGGGTGTTTGATGCCGTCGTGGCCACCGCGTGGTGGGTGGAGTCGAACGACCGGCGAGAGACCCTGCTCTCGCAGCGTCGTCTCTTCGGCGACGAGCGCTTCGGCGAGTGCGTCGACGTCGTCGTAGTCGGTGTTGTCGGCAACCCACGCGTCGTCGATCTCGGCGTCGCCTTCGTCGGCTTCGCCGCGTCGACGGATGAGGGTTGCAACGACCTCGGCGCTCGGTTCACCGAAGGCAACGTAGTCGTTGACCTTCGTAATCATGCCGCGGTAGGTGTCTGTCTCGGGGACGAACGTCACGTGGTTGACGCTGTGAAGATTCAGCATCTTCAGCGTGTCACGGATGTCGTGTGAGATGTTGACCTCACCGCGGAGCTGAACGAGTGCCTGCATTATTCGTTGGCCTCCTTCCGGACGGCCTTGGCGCGCTGTGGCGTTCGCGACTGGGCTGCGTTCTCCAGTGCGTTGTAGGTCGCCTTTGCGAGATTGACCGTCGTTCGGGTGTTGCCGTCGGACTTCGTCCAGGCGTCCTGCACGCCGGCGAGTTCGAGGATGTTCCGGACGGTCTCGGCTGCCGCAAGCCCAAGCCCCTGTGGGGCGGGCATGATGCGGACGGTCACCGAGCCGGCCTTGCCTTCTGCGGTTCGGACCAGGGAGTTGACGCCACCGGCGGAGTCCTCCCACGATCCCGAGCCACGGTCGACTTTGATGATGTTGAGTTTTGCAACGTCGATGGCTTTCTCGATAGCGCCGCCGACCTGCTCGTCGCGGGCCTGCGCATAGCCGAGATAGCCATCGCGGTTGCCGACCACACAGACACAGCGGAATTTGACTCGGCGACCCGAGTCAGTCATCCGCTGGACCATGTTGATGTCAAGCACCTCGTCTTCCAGTCCGGGAAGGAGCTGGTCGACGAGCTCGGCCTCCTTCATCGGGAGCCCGGAGTTGAGTGCTTGGTCCATCGTCGTGATGTCGCCGTTCTGTACCTTTCGGCCGAGCCGCGTTCGCGGTTCCCAGCCGTTGTTGTGGTTGCTCATTCGTCCTCCTGAATCGCAGCGAGCACATCGTCGAAGTGCTCAGGTAGTTCAGAGGCGTCGAAATCTCCACTGTACAGCGGCTCGTCGAGCTGGGCGGCGTAGTCGGCGATATGCTCGCCGCGATTCCGCTCCCAGTCGGCCAGCACGCTGTCACTGTGGGGGATGTCGAGCCCCGCGTCGATTGCTCCTTCCTGTACCGAGAACACCTTATTACCGGGTGTTGCCGTGTTCAGCCCGATGTCGAGGACGGCCTCTTCGAGGCCAGCTTCGACTGCGCGGCTGCCAAGGAGGTAGCCTGTCAGATACGCGCTCGGAAGGTTCCCTGTTGGGGCTTCCCAGCCGTACTCCGATAGGTCCTCGCTGGAGGCGGCAACGTGGGTAATATCGCCGTCGGGTCCGGGGGTGACCAGCTGCGCCCTGACGTGCTTGTTGCTCGTCCGGGCGACCAGACGAGGTTTGCCAGATTTCAACAGGCGCAACCTTTGGTGGTAGTCTGTTCGGACCTCACGGCGGCGGCGCATCGGCACTCTGTATCGTGGTCCAGTTGCCATTATGCGTTCACCTCAATGCCGTAGTTGGTTCGAGCGTACGCTTCGAGCCGGTCGACGCTGTCGAACTCGCCACCGCTGGCTTTGTTGTACAGCTCGCGGTACTGCGTGCGGTCGAGCGTTCCGTCGTCGCGAAGCTCCTTGAGTCGCTTCCGCTGGGCTCGAATCCGTGAGACCCAGCTGTCTTTGCGCGACTCGCGGGCGCCGGATTTACCCTTGCGGGTACCCTGGCCCTTCCGGTGGCCGTAGGCGCGCTTTTCGTTGCGCTCGCGGGCACGACCACGGGAGTTGTTGTCGGAGTTTTTCGCTTTGATGATGCCTTGGTCGACGAGATCCCGAATATCCTCTCGGGTGATCGCCTCGGCGATCTCTTCGGATTCTTCGGGGTCGAGCCAGACACGACGCTCGCCGACATCGAGGATGTCAGCAGCGAGTCGTTTCTGGGAGCCGAGATCACTCATCGTCTACCTCCACTTCAATGTAGGTTGGGTTCAGCACGCGAATCTCCTCGTCTTCACAGATCTCCTCGATCCGTTCGCGTTTGCGGCCGCCGACTTTGCTGGCGATCCGCACTGCTTCGGTGTCGCCGTCGACGTCGTCGAGGTCGTCGGTGTTGTGCACACGGACTTCCTCGAAGCCGCTCGGGTGAAGGCCACGGGCGGCCTTCGGCGACATGAATCCGGGGGCGACTTTCGGCCCACGACTTTTGAAGCCACGTCGCTGTTTCGAGAGGCCACCACGAGGTCGACGCCACGATTCGGGCGTCCGTTTCTTCATGTGGTAGTCCTGGCGTTTGAAGGCGGGTTTGCCCTCTCGCTGCTTCTGTGTGAGTGCGCCCTCTGTCTCGTCGTCGAGGGTCGGCTTTTTGTCCGCGTGACCGCGGGCAACAAGCTCCGTTTCGACGTCTTCGGTCTCGTCGTCGACTTCGGCCTCAGGGGTCTCGTCTTCGACCTCGGCCTCGGTGTCGTCGGCGACTTCGAGGTCACCGACACCGGCTTTGATACGCGCTGCGAGCGCATTGCCGATACCGTTGACGTCAGCGAGTTCGCTCTGACTGGCGGCCTTGATGTCTTGGATCGACTCGTAGCCCGCCTCACGGAGCGCGTCAGCCTTCGAGGGGCCGACACCGCTGATGTCCTCTAGTTCTTGGGGTTCGTCTGCCATCTCAGGCACCTCCTGCAGTTGGTTTCTCGACAATGTAGACGCCGTCCTGGAAGACGCGCGTATCCTTGTCGTTGACTCGGGTTAGCTGTTCGATATCGGCGGCGGTCTGGCCCACGGCCTCCTTGTCGGAGCCCGAAAGCGTGACCTCTTCGCCGTCGACCTGTACATCTGTGTCGCCACGGATCGGAGTCCGGCGGTCTGCCTTCTCCCCGAGGAAGTTCTCGATGACGACGTCGTCGCCCTCGACAGTCACTTGCATCGGGAAGTGAGCGTAGTGGATCTCCATTTTGTACTCCCATCCCTCGCTGACGCCGTGGATCATGTTGCGAACGTGGCTTTCGAACGTGCCGACCGTCGCAGTGGTCTTGGCGTCCTCGACGTCGGTCGCGATGACGACTGCGTCGTCTTCGACACTGACGGTGACATCGGGGAACCACAGACGGCGCGTAACGCTGCCGTCGGGGCCCTCGACTGTCAGTTCGAGATGGTCTACCGTAGCGGACACGTCCTCTGGAAGTGAGATTTCAGTTCGTGTCATTGTTAGTAGACGTAGGCGATAACCTGGCCACCGATACCCTGTTCGCGGGCCTCGTAGTGGCTCATGACGCCGTGGCTTGTCGTGACGATGAGCGACCCGTAGTCACGGGCCGGGAGGAATCGCTTCTCCCATTTCTCGTAGCCGTCTGCCCCAACCGAGTAGCGGGGCTTGACGATGCCACATTCGTTGATTGCGCCTGATAGTTCAACCTCGAACTGACCGGCCTTGCCGTTGTCGACGAACTCGAAGCCGTCGATGTATCCTCGGTCGTAGAAGACTTCGAGGATCGAGCCGATGATGTTCGAGGCGGGCTGTACCGTAATGCCGAGATGGCCAACGCTCTCGGCATTATCGATGCCGGAGAGAGCGCTGGACAGTGGGTCATTGCCTGCCATGGTTAGCTATACTTCTTGAATCCCATGTCTCGGGCGACCTCGCGGAAGCACTGTCGACAGAGGTTGATGTCGTACTTGCCGACAAGCCCCTGTTTTCGGTCACAGCGCCGACAGGACAGCTGCTGTCCCGTCCGTTCCGCGTTGTCTCCGGACGTCTGGTCTGTTTCGCTTTCACTCATTGGCCTCAACCTCCACATCGAAGTTCGACTCGATGTAGCTGGCCGCATCGTCGACGGTCATCTGATGACCGCTCGGAATCGACCGCGTACCCTTGTCGCGCTGGGCGACACGGTAGCCCGGTCGGACGAGCGTGACGGTGATGTCAAGCCCGTAAATTCCGATCTGTGGGTCGTACTCTTGGCTCGGGAACTCGGTGTGTTCGGCGACACCGAAGCTGAAGTTGCCGACGTTGTCGAACTGCGACGTCGACAGCTCCGTAATCGGGAGTGCGGTTTCGAGGAACTCGTGGGCGTCGTCGCCGCGGAGTGTCGTTTTCGCACCGATTGGGTCTCCCTCGCGGATTTCGAACTCCTGGACCGTTCGTTTGGCGAGCGTCTGGATGCTCTCTTGGCCCGCGATCTCTTCGAGGATCTCTTGGGCGTTCTGGAGCTCGCGTCCGCCTTCGCCGACGGCCATGTGGACGACGACTTTCTCGATACGCGGCTCTCGCATATCGTGGAACTCGGCTTCTGCCTCGCTCATTCGTCATCACCCGTAAAGTTCTCGTCAATGACAACGACGTAGCTCTCGATCGTCTCGTAGCTTGCGTCGTCGGCCTCGACGACAACCGTGTTCGAACCGCTGCCGAGTGTGACCTGGATCTCCTCGACCGTGCCGATCTGGCCAGCGTGCTGGCCGTCGACGGCGGTGACGAGGGCGCCCTCTTCGTAGTCGAAGTGGGCGACGATCTCCTTGGTCTCGTTGTCGACAACGAGCGAATCGTTCGTCTCGTAGCTGACGTCCTCGGTTCGGACGTTCGTTCCGTCGTGGAGTGTGAGCTGGAAGTCGCCGCCGGAGACCTGCTCCTTGTTGACGATCTTCCCGAGTCGACTACCTGCTGAGTCCTCGTCGATGGGGGTCAGCGCAAGCCGACCGCCCTCGTCGGGGAACACGCGGTAGAACTCGTCGCGTTCGGTGAACGCGAGAATGTCGAACATGCCGATTGGGCGTCGCTCGTCGGAGATTGCATCCCCGTTGACGAGAATCGAGCCCTGATTCAGCGCGTAGCGCGCTTCCTTTTTCGAGTCGACGTAGCCCAGCACGTCCCGTAGCAGGACGAGCAGGGGAACGCCGTCTTCACCGTGGGGGCCTGCGCCCGCTTTCACGGTGTAGGTTTCGGTCTTCCGTTCGACCGGCCACGAGTTCGGTACCGAGAGTCGTTTCTGGTGGTTGCTCATTCGTTATCCTCCTCGCTTTCGAGCCGGGCCTCACGGCGTGGGTCCTCGAGATCGAGCTCGATGACCTGAACGTTACTGGCTTCGAGCGGTCGGGGAACCTCCTCCCCATCGGACTTCTCGACAGTAACCTCTTCGACGTGAATGACGGCCGCTTTGAGGTCGACCTTGATGACCTCACCCTCGCTGCCAGCGTGGTCGCCACGCTGCACTTCGACGGTGTCGCCCGCGTTGACGCGGACGCTGCGCTGGTCGTACTCCTCGCGGAGTTCGGGCGAAAGCGGCGCCTTGACCTGCTCGTGTCGCTCGTGGAGCGACGCGTTTGCAGCGGATTTTCGCTGTTTGTGTGGTTGTGTAGTCATGCTATACAATCATCGTCGCTGTGGATGCAATGCTCCCGAAGCGTTCGGCGACTTCGCGTGCGATTGGGCCCTTGATGTCGGTCCCTCGAGGCTCGCCGTTCTCGTCGATGAGAACTGCGGCGTTGTCCTCGAACTTCACGCGAATACCGTCCGGTCGACGAATCGGTTTGCGCTGGCGGACCACGACGGCCTCCAGCACCTGTCGACGCATTTCGGGGGTGCCTTTGGTGACCGAGACGGTCACTTTGTCGGCGATCCCTGCTTTCGGGTGTCGGTTCTTCGTACCGGAGTAGCCCGCAACGCTGATGACTCGCAGTTCACGAGCGCCGGTGTTGTCGGCACACGTAATGAGCGAGCCCTTCTCGAGTCCCTGCGTGACGTCTGCTTTGAGTGCCTCCATCAGGCATCGCCTCCAAGCAGTTCGACGACCACGTGGGATTTCGTCTTCGAGATCGGTCGGGTCTCCGCAATCTTTACTTCGTCACCAACTTCGAGCGAGTCGAGTACACCGGGTACGTGCGCTGGAATACGGGATCGGCGTTTCATATACCGGTCGTATTTCGGCACGAACACGTCGTACTCTTGCTCGACGATGACGGTCTTTGCCATATCGGTCGAGACGACAGTCCCACTGCGGGTCTGGCCTCGAACCGGAAGCTGTCCGTAAAACGGACACTTCTCATAGTCGTACTCCTCCGGGTTCTGTGGTTCCGAAGGAAGAGGAACGTCAAGTCCTATCGCCATTTCGAATCTCCTGTGCGTTCAGTTCGTTCTGCAGGCCGCGAGAGTAGACGGCTGCCATCCACCGTAACGTAGACTCCGCCCTGGCATCCACCCTGTTGGTTTACGGAACATTCCGACGGCAAAGACTGACGAGGGCGGACCCCCGCAGTTTCCTTCCCGAGTTTGGACGAAGACCCCGAGTCCTTGCGGCCCCGTCGGTCTGACGGGTCCACTGCGGGATGATCTCCCGCTGTGACCTCGGCGGCTTCATTTGTGTGCACGCCTGCACCTTGGTCGTCAATCGATTCCTCGCTGACTGCGACTTCGAACGTCGACTGCGACTTCGGCACGCGTTTTGCACCCGAATCAGTCGACACGACAAGCGTCTTCATCGTCTCGCTGACAACGCGGCCTGAGATACCGACGGAGTCGGCACTGGCGGCGTCGACCACCCGAATCGGGAGGCCGATGAGTTCGTGTCGTGTGAGTGTTTCGGGTGTGCGTGGCATGAGTCGTTATTCGTCGTCGTCCGAGGCAGCGGCCTCGCTCTCGAAGTCGCCTTCTTCGTTCTGGACCGTCTTGAGTCGCGCAATCGTCCGGCGAAGCTCTTTGAGTTCGCTCGGGTTCTCCGGAACGCCACCGGCGGCCTGTAGGGCCTTGAGGTTCAGCAGCTCGGTTTCGAGCTCTTCGAGTTCGACCTCTCGCTCGGCGGTCGTCATATCGCGCATCTCTTCGACGTGAAGAATGGCCATCTATTGGTCCTCCTCGTTGTCGTCTTCGTCTTCCATCTCGGCGACGAGGTCGGCTGCCTCTTCGGCAACGTCCTCGTCGAGATCCTCTTCGTCATCGTCTGCCGCTGCCTCGTCGGCGTCGGCTTCGTCGGCGTCATCGTCCGAGTCGTCCGCGTCTGCGGTCTCCTCATCAATGACTTCCTCGACGATCTCCTCGTCGATGACTTCGGCGGGATCTTCGTCAGGAACCTCGACCTCCTCGGCCTCAGGCTCGTCTTCGGTGACATCCGGCACGTCCTCAGGCTCTTCTGCGAGAAGCGATTCGACGCTTTCGCCGTCGTCTGCCTGTTCGACGTCGTCGACATCCACATCGTCGTGGATCTCGAAGTCGTCGGGGAGCACGGCTCCCGGTGGGATGATTTTGACAGTGACGCCGATGGTACCGAGCTTCATCACGGCGACGCCCTGACCCTCGTCGACGACGGTCTGGGCTGGCTCACCGTTGTGTTTGATGTAGCCGCGGTTGAACTTCTCGACGCGCGATCGGGCACCGGTCACCTTACCGCTGAGGACGATCTCGGCGCCGAGTGCGCCGGCGTCCATGATGCGGTCGATGGTGGTGTGACCGGCTTTCCGGAAGTACCAGCCACGCTCGAGTGCGTTGGCCAGTCGGTCGGCGACGATCCGGGCGTTGAGGTCCGGCTCGTCGACTTCCTGGACGTCGATCTGGGGATCTTCCATCCCGAACCGTTCGGTGAGTTCGGTGGTGATCTTCCGAATGTTCTTGCCGCCTTTCCCGATAACCATTCCTGGCTTTTCGGCTTTGAGGACGATCTGGGTCCCCATCGGGGTTTTGGCGATATCCATGCCGCCGTAGCCTGCGCGGCCGAGCTCGTCACCGAAGAACTCGTCGATCTGGGCGCGCTGCAGGCCGTTTTCGATGAACTGGTGTTCGTCTGCCATTATTGCTCTGCCTCCGGTACTTCGAGGATAACTTCGACGTCACAGAGCGTGGTGTTCCACGCGCTGGCACGGCCGAACGCACGAGGCTTTCGACCGGCACGCTCGCCCACCTTGTGGGGAGCGAGGTGTTTGATCACCATCTCGGGGCCGTCGAAGCCCTGGTTGTTGGCGTTGTTTCGAGCGTTTTCGAGGAGCTTCTTGAAGTCCTTCGAGGCCTTGTTCGGGTAGCGACCGGCATCCCAGCCGTCGATATCCGAGCGGTGACCGACGCCCGTGTTGTGTTGTTTGAACGGCACTGACTGATCGCCAGCGATGACGCCGTCGAGGTACTCCTCGGCCTCGGCGACGGTCTTGCCTTTGATCGCCTTCGAGATGGCCTTGCTGTGCTTCAGGCTGATGGGCCGCTCCCGAAGCATCGCTTTCGCGGTGGTGTCGGGGTCGGCCTCGACGCTGTAGTTGATTCCCATGATTTCACTTGAGGGGCACGAACTTCGATGAACGGGTCGCGCCAATTCCGGCCTGTCCGTGTTCGACCGAGTTACGGGTAAGCTGGAACTCGCCGAGATAGTGCCCGATCATCTCGGGTTCGATCTCGACGCGCTCGAAGCTCTGTCCGGTGTAGACGGCGAACGTGAGTCCGACGAACTCCGGCAGGACCGGCATGTCCCGCAGGTGGGTTCGGATCGGGTTGTTGGCCGTCTCCTCGTCGCCTTTACCGTCGGCTTTGTCGAGGAGCTTCTGGTGTTCCTCGGAGAGACCACGGAGAATGGTTCGCCGCTGTCGAGCGGGGAGCAGTTCTGCCACCTCGTCGAGGTCCATATCCTGGAGCTCGTCGAGGTCGTAACCGCGGTATGTGAACTCGCCCTCTCGGCCAGTTCGATATTCTGTGCTACTCATTAGTCACGTCCTCCTTTGCCGCCGCGTCCGGTTCGCTTCGAGGCGATGTCACCGACCTTGCGTCCCGGTGGTGCGTCCCGCGAGACGGACTTCGGCTTGCCGGGGTGCTGTCGACCGCCACCACCGAATGGGTGGTCGACGGCGTTCATGGCAACCCCACGGACACGCGGGTACTTCGTACCGCGTGCTTTCATTTTGTGGTGTTTGTTCCCTGCTTTGACGAACGGTTTTTCCGTTCGACCGCCACCGGCAACAACGCCGATGGTGGCTCGGCACTCAGGGTTAAGCCGTTTGACTTCGCCGCTGGGCAGCTGAACGACCGCGACCTTCCGGTCGTGGGTCATCAGCTGTGCGGAGACACCCGTCGACCGGGCGAACTTGCCGCCGTCGCCGGGTGAGCTTTCGACGTTACAGACCGGGATCCCCTCGGGGATCTCGCCCAGCGGCAGCGTGTTGCCGGGTTTGATCTCCGCGGAAACGCCGACCTGGATCGTCTCGCCGACCGTGATACCCTCAGGTGCGAGGATGAGTCGACGGTCGTCGTCTTCGAACTCCACGTCCGCGAGCGGAGCACTCCGGGCTGGGTCGTGCTCGATGCCGACGACCTCGCCGGTGATGGTGTCGTGTTCTTCGGACTTCTTGTGCGAGAGCTCTGCTTTGTAGCGGTGGGAGGGGGCCCGGAACGTTGGGCCACCACGACCGCGTCGTTGTCCCTGAATTCTACGTCCCATTTTAGAACACTCCGATTCGTGAGGCAACCTCAGTCGCGTCGTCGTCGTCGCTGAGCGCGAGTGTCGCCTTCTTTTGTGCTTTCGGCGTGATCTGGGTGTTGATACCCTCGACAGTCACGTCGTAGCGGTCCTGGACTTCCTTCTTGATCTCAGGTTTGGTGGCGTCGATGTCAGTGATGAAGAGCAACTTGTTGTCGAAGTCCATCTCGTTCATCGCCTTCTCGGTCACCAGCGGATGGTGAAGAATCGAGCTCATCGGTCTGCCACCTCATCGAGTGCGCTCTCGGTAAAGAGCGTCAGGCGTCCGGCGTGTGTGCCGGGCGCGAGATCCTCGACGTTGACTTCGCCGGCGGTTGCCACGTCGACACCCGCGAGGTTGCGGGCTGCCTTCGATGGCTCGTCGCTGGTCACGAAGAGGATCGAGGTTGGCTCTTGGTACTTCCGGCCACGGGTCGTTCCCCGTCCGGCGCGTACCGATTTGCCGTCTTCGGCGCGCTCGATGTCGTCGGCGATGCCGAGTTCCTCGAGCAGTCCGAGGACCTCCTGGGTCTTCACGAGGTCTTCGAACTCGTCGGAGACGACGAGTGGGAGTTCGAGATCAGCGTCGAACTCGTGGCCACGTTCGGCGACGCGTTCGGCGTCGGCGGTTGCGGCGATGGCCGACCGAGTGGCCAGCTGTCGCTCCTTTCGGTTGATCGTCTTGCCCTGGTCCTTTTCGGCCTTCGGTGGGTGTGCACGTCGACCACTGACTGCGTGTGGGACACGACGAACAACGCCGTTCTGTCGTGGGTCGTGGGACATACCGCGTCCACTACCCATCGACTCGGCGGGGGTTCGGAGTCCTGCGAGTTTGTCTGCACCGTAGGCCTGTTTCCGGTTTGCCTGGGCGGCGACGACTGCCCGTTTGATGAGATCCGGGCGGTAATGGGTCTCGAAGACCTCTGGGAGGTCGACGGTCCCCGCGTCGTCACCGTTCAGGTCGCGTACTGTTGCCTGCATAGTTAGCCCTGGTTAGATGCGGTTGAGACGTGCCGAACCTCGGGATCGAGGCGTGGCTGGTCGTTCGGCCGGATGGCCGGGCGGAACCGCAGCAGCCGTTTGTTCGGCCCCGGAACTGAACCCTTGATCAGCACGTAGTCACCATCGACCTCGCCGTAATCGACGAAGCCGCCGTCGACGGAGGCGTCGTCGCCCTCGCCGATGGAGATGATACGTTTGTTGAGTTCGGTTCGCTGCTGGTAGCCGGTCTGTCCCTGCTGGGGAACGGTCGAACGGACCCGGGATGGGTTCCACGGACCGAGGTTGCCGATCCGTCGACGCCATCCCTGACGGGCGTGTTTGCCCTTCCGTTTCTGGACGCCCCATCGTTTGACGGGACCCTGTGTTCCTTTCCCCTTCGTGATACCCGAGACATCGAGATACTCGCCGGCTCGGAACACGTCGTCGAAGCTGTGTTCGCCGCCGTCTTCGAGGAGGTCGAGTGCGTGGTCGGCGCGGTCCGTAAGCGAGCCGCCGCCGACGCGTGTCTCCATGATGTCGGGTTTCTTCTTCGGGACGTTCTTGTTGTCACCGGGGACGGTGTGAGTGATGAGACGCAGGTCGTCTACCTCACCGTCGTCGATGAGTTCCCGAAGGGCCTCCGAATCCTGCTCGAAGGTGTCTTCTGCCGGGAGGTCCAGAGCGCGGTCGAGATTCTCGTCGAACTCGGTGGCCCAGACCTCGGTGATCGGCTTCTGTCCATACGGCGTGTCTTTGTAGGCTCGGACGGCAACCGCCCGCATTGGCGGAACCTCGACGACGGTGACAGGAACGGACTCTTCCATTCCTTCACGCGGCGAGTCTGCCTCGTCGTTGACCATGACAACGTGGGTCATGCCAGCTTTGTAGCCGGCGAATCCCTGTGGAGCCGCTGCTCCGTCGTCGTCTGGCCACGAGCGAATGCGTGGAACCTCGTCGGTTGCACGCGTCCGCGGGCCGTAGCCCAGCGAGCCTTTGCGTGGTCTGCTTGGTTGTGGCATGTAGTTACTCCGTGAGCGTGAGACAGCTGAGCGACGCGAACATTGCTTCCTCCGTTCGCACCGTCTCGCTGCCCTGTCGCGGAATCGTATTGAGCCAGCGGTCGAACCCCGGATCGGAGTCGACATGGTCTCCAGCCGCGACTGCGGCCGAGACTGCCTCGGGTTCAATCCCGAGTATTTCCGGAAGCCCTCTGCCGGGCGAGCCGAAGGCGACGGTTGCTCCATCCGCGATCTGCGGAAGGAGATCACCGAGTCGACCATGGGACAGTTCTTCCCCATAGGCTGACGTGGCGATCCGTAGCCCCGATTCGTCGTCGAGGGCTGCCGAGAGGTCCGTGCTTTCGACGTCGAAGCCCGGTGGGGCCTCGTCGACGAGCCGTGCACGGACCGGTTCTCTCGAAGAGATCCTGACGGTGACGCGCTCCCCCTCAGCGGGTGTCGCCATATTCGGCGGCACCATGAGCGAGATCGGGTGTTGCAGTCCGCAATTGACCCGAACGCGGCCTTCAGATCCGACCTTGGTCACGATTCCTTGATGTGTAACCGATCCGGCTGGATCGGCTACGGTCTGTGACGAAACCCGGAGCGGAGGGAGTATGCCCGCGAACTGCAGTTCGTCGCGTTGCCCCCACACCTCGCGTTTGAGGTATGGCGGCGTCGCAGCGTACTGCAGCACAACGCGGACGAACTCTTCGCCCCACCGACGTTCGCCCTCCCGATCTGGGAAGATGAGAAGTCGATCAGCCCGAAACACCGTCGCCGCGCGGGCGACGTAGCCGAGCTTGCGAGTTGCCTCGCGTTTGTCCTCGGCTTCTCGGATGATCGACGACGGAACCAGTAGTGTTAGTCCGTCCATCGGGTGTGCCTCGTCACTAGACTGTATTTTGGATTCCCAATGGGGACCTAAAAGGGTAGCGGAATGAGTGCCCCCTGTGTCGCCTTCACACGACCCGTAGAGCACGTCTATCCGGAAAGTACGCCGTTGGTTGGTGTGCCATACCACGCGACAAACTGTACCGTGGTTGGGAACAGCGAGTCGACCAACCGGTCGCTACCGGCCACTCACAGATACTCGACTACCGGCCACTCACGCTTGGATCACAGCAAGCGCGCACGCGTGAACAAGAAAATATACAGACGGTACCGCCAGACGTCTAACGACGACTGGAAGGCGATTATGTGTTTGACCGTCGCACTGCGAAGAGCATCGCAGCAACCAACGCGACCAACGCAAGGATCGGGCCAAAGCCTGGCGTCTGACCGGTCGACGTCCCCTCACTTTCGACAACCTCGACTGTTGTCGAGTTGGTGGCTGTCTGATCGTCGGCGGTCGACACTGTCACTTCGACTTCGGCTGTCCCCGTCTCGTTGAACGGATGGGTTAGCGTTGATTCATTGGTCGACTCCACAGTAGTGCCGTTGACAGTCCACTCGTAGCTCTCGACGTTGTCGGTTGTGTTACTGGTATTGAACGTTACCTCCTCGCCAACAGTTGCAGTCTCGGGTCCGGCGACCGAAACCGTCGGTTCGGGGGGCTCGTCGACGGTTTCAATCGTGACATCCTGTTCGAGACTGTCGAACCAGACGCGCCTGAAGTCGTCTCCGTCGTCAGTTGCGGTGATCACCTGCCAGTCGTCTATCGTGCCGTTGTACTCCGGCCCCTCAGTTGGATCGTCGGGATCCTCGTCAGGCCGGCGGGTATCGCCGTATCGATGGTAGGATTCTTCGTTGAACGCCGGGTCAATCGTTATCGACACGTCGTCTTGGCCGAGGCCACGGTAGGCCATCCCGTCGTTTCGGCCGGTCGTCCAGACCCAACTCAGTCGGGCGTCGACGTCCTCCGGCGGCTCACCATCGTTTCCGGCGGCCCCGGCTTGATGATCCTCGGCGAGCTGATGGATATCGTCTTTTTCGGTTGTCTCGTTCCGCCAATCGTAATCGTCGTCAATAACAGCCCACTCACCGTCGTCCGGCAGGCCAGTAATCTCCCAACTCACCGAGCTACCCGGCGTTCCGTTCTCGGCGTTCTCGTAGTACTTGTCGTGAACCGCAACGAGACTGACGCCGTTGGGCCCCTCGTACAGCATGAGGATACTCGTGTCTTCCTGTTGGTACTGGGTTGTCCCTTGTGAGCTGAACGCCCGTCCCCAAGAGAGGTTGTCTCGGCTCTGGTAGGGGTACCGATAGTCATAGAACTCTTCGACCGGGACATCTCCCTCGATTGGTTCGACCGAGACCTCCTGATCGCCCTGGACAATACGGTACGAGATACTGTCGTCTTCTGATTGGGTGTCATCCTGTTGACTCTGTGCGTACGCTACCGGGGCGAACAGTGATGTTATCATGAGAAGAGCGACGAATCCACTGAGCACTGCTGTGTATCGTGTTGAATTCATGTTGTGTGTTCGTAGGATAAGGAAGCAACCGAGCCACTGCTGGCTCGATGGCTACTTCCTCTGTATCACCGATTGTTTCCGGTCGGCTTTCGTCTCGTACTCCGACTGCTGTGGGTTTGTTATGGATAGATAAACGGTGCTAACCTAATCCTACACGTTTCAATTAGATGTTAAAATAACATTTACCACCCGGTCGACACCGCAATCGAGTGGTCTCTCCCGACTCGAATACGACAGCCAATCACCGTGATGGCAGCTCTCTGTACGTTCTTCTAGCGGTCAACTAGAGCATACCGGGGTTCGAAGTCCAACGGGGTGCCGTTCTTACTACGTGGAGTTTCACGAGGTCGGATCGGGATTCCAGAGAGTGTCGTGAATTCCACCTCTGTCGTGTGGTTTTCACACTCACAGGACCGCTGTTTCGCAACCCTTATACACCTACCTCCAGTTAGAAGTAAATGCGAAGAACCGCAGCACGCGTCGGTAGTGTAGTGGTATCACGTAACCTTGCCATGGTTACAACCCGAGTTCAAATCTCGGCCGACGCATCTTTTCCCGAACACAACATCTGCGAGCAACGGCTGTCGACTACTCATGGGTGGAATCACTCACCAAGACAGCCGTCGACAGCTCACCCTATTGCCGATCACGGACTACGAGGACGACACTCCCTGCGGTAATAAGGACGAACGCCAGCAGCGCGAGCCGTGGGATGGTGAAGACAGCGAGGCCCTGCCATTGGATCGTGCCGCAGCCGATGCCGACCGAACACTGAGCAGTTGGCGTAAGCTGGAGTACCGTGTGGTAGGCCGAAACGCCGATTCCCAGTCCGGACAGCGGGAGAGCCGTCTTCCAGACCGCAGGCCGATTTTCAAAGGTCGCCACGCCGAAAATCACGACGAGCGGATACATCAGGATGCGCTGGTACCAGCAGAGTGGGCATGGCGAAAGGTTGGCAATCTCGCTAAAGTAGAGACTCCCTACAGTCGCTACAATAGCGACGAGCGTACAGCCCGCAAGCAGTCGACGACGCATACCGATCCTCTTTCCGACGACTGTTTGAAGCTTCCGCTGGACCGACCTCTCGGCCCCGTCGACAATACGAAACCCTAACCACGGGAGTTAGGGGCCTCACCCTCGACAGTCGACCCATGACTGTCATCGCACTCCTGAGTGTTGCCCCCGTCATCGAAGATAGCATGGCCGAAGAGGTTGCTGCAGCCGTCGACGCCCTCGATGGCCACGACATCAGCTATGAGACCAACCCGATGGGAACCGTCATCGAAGCCGATGATATCGACACGCTGCTGGCGGCGGTCGGCGACGCCCACAAAGCGGTCGACGCCGACCGAGTGAGCACGGTTCTCAAGATCGACGACAAGCGGGCCAGCGACGAAACCGCCGCCGAGAAAGTCGACGCCGTCGAGGAGGTTCTCGGCCGTGAGCCACGGAACGACTAGCCAGTCAGAACCGCGGGACAACTGCGAATCCCTTTAGGAGACGACGGCCAACCGTGGGGTATGGAGAGCATCAATCGCTCGGCAGTCGAGCTCGTCGACGAGGCACTCGACTTCGCCGAGGAACTCGGTGTCGTCCCCACTGAACTCGACTGCGGCGCAACGGTGATCGACTTCGGTGTGGCCGCCGACGGCGGCATCGAAGCCGGTCTCATGCTGGCCGATATTCAGACTGCTGGCCTGGCAACGATCTATACGCAGATGGACCAGATCGGCGGCGCGCCGATTCCCTACGTCGAACTGACGACCGACCATCCCGGCATTGCCCTGCTCTGCTCGCAGAAGGCAGGCTGGGAGCTGGATTTCGAGGAGTACAACGGCCTCGGCTCCGGTCCCGCCCGTGCGCTGGTCGGCCAAGAAACCGATTTCGAACGCATGGGTTACTACGACGAGTTCGATTTCGCCGTGTTAACCGTCGAGAGTATCGATCTGCCGAACGACCGGATCGCCGAACACGTCGCCGACCTCAGTAACGTCGAGCCGACCAGCGTCTTTCTGCCGACCTACGCCGCCGGGTCGACCGCAGGTAGCGTCTCGATGGCCGCCCGTGCGGCCGAACTCGCGGTGTTCCGCCTCTCGGAACTCGGCTATCCGCCGTCGGAGATCCTCTCGGCAACGGGTCGCGCCCCAGTTGCCCCAGTGAGTTACAACGAGTCGGTCGCCATGGGCCGAACCAACGACGCGCTGGCCTACGGCGGCGAGGTCTACCTCCAGGTCCGCAAAGAATCGAACGTCTTCGATCAGGTCCCCTCCAACGCGAGAGAAGAGTACGGCGTCCCCTTCGAGCGCATCTTCGAGGACGCCGACTGGGACTTCTACGACGTCGACGAGAGCATCTTCGCGCCAGCCAAGGTCACTATCGACGTGGTCGACGGCGCGACCTACGTCCTTGGCGAAACCGACGAGGAACTCGTCGCCGAGTCGTTCGGCATCCAGTAGATGCGATTCAAGTGGGTGCCTGAGCCGCCAGCCACCGTTGAAGCGGTCATCGACGCCCAGCGGGCGATTCCGCTCGTCCCGGCCAGCGAATCCGACTCCCTCCGGCGACTCGTCGACCGTACTGAGGAGATCGGAATCGACGATCAGGACGACGCACGAGAGTGGCTTACGTTTCTGCGAGCACTCGGCGTAGTCGACCAAACGCCGAGTGGCTACCGACGGCAGCGAGAGGAAGTGACCGGAAGCAGGCTGGTCGACCGACTGCTCGACAACGTCTATGGGGCGCGTGAACTGTATGCCGCGCTTGAAGCCACCGAGGAACCACTGTCGCTCGACGATCTCGACAGACGGGCGGTCGACCTACCGACGTGGGAGCGACACCACCACGGCACCGACCACAAGCGGGTGCGACGGCGTCGACTGCGACGGCTGGCAGAGTGGTTCGTACTGTGTGACGCCGCAGAGCGGACCGCCGGTGGCTATCGCATCACGTAACTAGTGGCTACTGCCATCAACTCGGATAGTAGTCGACACCTAAACAGTCTTAATCGTCGACTGAAACCACGGTTCCCACACCTTTACTGGAGCCTTCACGGAAGACGAACCGCTGGCCCTCCTCGACGAAGTAGGGCCGAAATTTGAACTCGACTGTCGTTGTGCCTGTGTCGCCGGGGAGCAGTTTGCCACCCTCCGGCGAGAAGACCGCGGTCTCGCTGAGTGTCTCCAGATGGATGACGGGTTCGTACCCCTCGGTGATTCGAGTCGGATGATTAAGGACCATCACCTCCGCCTCAAACGAGCGAACCGGATCCGGGTCAGCCTCGCGCGGGAGCAGTGCCATCCCGCGTTTGACCTCGCTTTCGTCGACACCCTTGAGCGCAATGCCGACGATCCGCCCGGCTTTGGCCGTGTCGACCCGGTGGTAATGCATCTCGATAGACCGCACCTCGACCTCGCGGAAACTCCCATCCGACATCGGTCCCAACAGGAGTTCGTCGCCCTCGGAGACGGTGCCAGCGTTGATCGTGCCGGAGGCGACCGCGCCGACGCCGGTGACGTTGTAGGTGCGGTCGATGTACATCTGGAACTCGCTGTGTTCGTCGGTCGACCGCTTGGGGAGGGTCTCGAACAGCCGGTCGAGGTCATCCATCCCATCGCCGCGAACCGCACTCGTTCGAATGATTGGCACGACCGTCTCGTTGAGTTCGCCTGCAGCGGTCTCGACGCCGTAGCGCTCGACGCGAAGGGGTGTCTTTTGGACGTCCCGCAGCAGCGTCTCGATCTCCTTTTCGACCTCGACGACGCGCTCCGGTGAGACGGCGTCGACTTTCGTCACTGCCACAATCGTCGGTAGATCGGTCGCCAACAGAATGCCAAGATGCTCGCGGGTCGTCTTCGTCGGGCCGTCGTCGGCCGCAACAGCCAACAATCCGTAATCGAGTTTCTGGCCGACGAGGCCGCGGATCGTCGTCCGAAGCCATGGCTCGTGACCGACAGTGTCGACGAACGAAACGAGTCGGTCGGCCTCTTGGACCACACGTGCGCGATCAGTTTTCCGGTGTGGGTTATCCATCCGAACTGGATCGCCCGTCTCGTCGAAGCCGTAGACGGCATACGAGAGATCAGCCGAGAGACCGCGTTCGACCTCGTGGGGCTGGACATCGAGAAAGCTCCGCGTGAAGCCGTCGCCGTCGTCAGGTTCGCCAGTGACCAGAGAACCGACGAGCGTGGATTTTCCGTGGTCGACGTGCCCCGCCGTCCCGATGACGATGTGGCCGTTGTCGGCGGTCAGCATCGATCCCTCGCGGATCGTCGCCATGCCAACTAGTCCGTCATCGCCGGCGCTCCAAGTGTCGACGTTTTCGATATGGGCACCCGCCTCCTCGGCGAGCAACGAAAGCACATCCATCGTCTCGGAGAACTCCTCGGGTGCGATGCCCGCGATGCCGCCGTTGTCGGTGACGCCGACGACATAGGTGGCCTCGCCGTCACCCGAGAGAACTCGGTGACGGAGTTGGGCCGCTAGACTCTCCATCCGGCCGTCGGCCAGATGGAGTTCCCGTGTGAGTCGTTCTTTGAACTCGATGTGGCCGCCGTCCTGTTCACCGCGCTTGAGGGCCTGCTGTAAAGCGGCCCGATCCGCGCTCATAGAAAGCCGTTCGTGAGGGGGTAGTAAAACGCTTTTCATGCCGTGTCTATCCATGGCATGGTTGGTGAGGTGTGACATAGTGTGTGCTACAGTGACATTCCGAGGGCGTGACTGGCAACCAACTGTGTCGACCGCGGAGAAGACCGAACCTACTCGCTGAGCGTCTCGTAGGCTTGGCTTACCTTTTTAAACATCTCCTCGTCGCCGGAGTCAGTGTCGGGATGGTGCTCCTTTGCTTTCCGGCGGTAGGCAGTCTTTATATCGGTCTCGTCGGCGGTTGCGTCGACATCGAGGATTTGGCGGGCTTTGGACGGGGAAAAATCGCTTTGCTCGGCTCCTGCGGTCGACCGGGAGCGCCGGCGGTTCCGTCGGGTTCGCTCATCCGAAAATCGGCCCTCGAAGGGACCAGCATCGAACGAGCCGGGGCCGGCGTCGCCGCCCGGCGAGCGGGCGTAGGAGTCGGGATTCGACCGGATCCGGTCGGCGAGTTTCCCACTGGCCTGATACCACAGTAGATACGCCGAGGCACCGAACGGAATGGCGGCTAACAGGAAAAACGGATTCACCACGACCCCGACGATCAGCATGAGGGCAGTGATGCCGAACAGCACTGCCGATACGCCGAGGATGAGTCCGTTTCTGTCCACTGCAGGAGACAACGTGTTGCACCAATGTAACTCTCTCGGGATTCGTGTCTCGGTCGCTCACAGTACACTGGTTGGGAGTCGACCGACCTCTCGACACAACCCACTCACAGTCGACGCTGTCGACGCCCATGGCTCACCAGTTGAGGTGCATATCAAAAATGGGCGCAGAGACCGAAGACGTGGGGTGCTTGGTTGGCGCTAGGGTGGTTGGCGGGATACCGTGGTGGTGTGTCCAGTCAGTCGACCGACGTCGGTGCCCATGACATCACCGCCACCAGTTCTCAGTGACAGTGGGTTTCACCCAGACGTATGTTTGTTAATCGGGTCGGTCTCTCGGTCGGCTGGCAACTCCGGAGTGCGACTCCGGTCGGAACCGTGTCCCGCCCCCGTGGAGCCGCATTCGGATATCAGCCTCCAGCCACATTTACCCGGTTGATCATTTGTGAGATATTCACACGCTCAAACAGCCGTTTTATAATCCGGTGTCGACCAGTTGGGACCGAGATGCCAGAGACGCCATCCGATCCGGATCGAACCGCAACGACCGATTCCGCTAGACGGACCACCGACGACCACGGCCACGACATCGTTTCGCCGCTTCAGGCGGCGATCATCACCGTCTCGACCTCGCGGGCCAACGCGACGGACCCCGAAGACCCCGGCGGCGACAGGATCGAGTCGCTGCTAGAGGCCGCCGACCACCGAGTCGTCGACCGTCGACTGGTGCCCGACGGGATCGGACCCATCCAGCGAGCCCTCGACGAGTTGCTCGACGATCCAACAGTCGACTTCGTTATTGCGACCGGCGGGACTGGGGCGACAATCGATGACGTAACGCCGGATGCGGTGTCGGAGCGGTTCGACCGCGAGTTACCGGGGTTTGGCGAGCTGTTCCGCCAACTATCCTACGAGGAGATCGGTCCCAGAACGATTGCCTCCCGGGCGACCGCGGGAATCGCCCGCGATACGCCGGTGTTCGTGCTGCCGGGGAGTCGAAATGCCGTCGAGTTGGCGACTGAGGCGATCATCCTCGACGAGGCCCCCCATCTCGTCGGGCTGTCGACCCGTCACCTCGTCGGACCGAACAGTGAGTAGCTGACCGGGACCACAACCCCAAGACGGACAGTACGGAAATCTGACTCGTCATAGGGTTTATTGACACTGAAGGTTCAGTTTCAACACGTCTAAGAGCGTTGCGTCTCTCATGCTGTCGATGTCGGTGGTCTCTCACGGCCGACGACTGGGGGACACCACAGCGTGGCGTTTATAAACAGGAGTAAGTCAAATACAGCAATGCAGTCCACCCCACCACAGATCGGAATCGTTGGTCTCGGCGGTATCGGGCATTATCATGCCGACCTCCTCGGCGATCAGACGGCCGACCTCGTCGGCGGCGTCGACATCTCGGGCGACGCGAGACGCGCGTTCAGTGAGAAATACAACGTTTCGACCTACGAGCAGGTCGACGACCTGTTGGAGGTTGCCGACGCGCTGTTCGTCACAACACCCAATCGGTTCCACGAGGAGTATACGGTCAAGGCACTCGACGCAGGACTCGATGTCCTCCTCGAAAAGCCGCTGGCCCACACTCTCGAAAGCGCCGAGCGAATCGTCGAGGCTGCCCACGCCGCCGATGGGTTCTGTATGGTCGGCTTCAACAACCGGTTTTCGGCACCCGTCGAAGTAATCAAACAGTATCAGGCCAACGGCCGGTTCGGCGACTTTTCGCATATCGAGGCCAACTACGTCCGGCGGCGGGGGATTCCCGGTCGTGGTTCGTGGTTTACCTCCAAGGAGGTCGCCGGCGGCGGCTCGCTGATCGATATCGGCGTCCACGCCATCGACCTTGCGCTCTACTTCCTCGACTTTCCACAGATTGCCGAAGTGTCCGGAACCGCTCGCTCGCAGTTCGGCACCCGCGAGGATTATGCTTTCGTCGAGATGTGGGGCGACGACATCGGGCCACAGGGGTTCGACGTCGACGACTCGGTCAGCGCCTTCATTAGAACCGCAAAGGGCCAGACGATCTCGTTGGACGTCGCGTGGGCAGCCAACCGCCCGACCAACGACGAGTTCGTGCTCCGAGGTACCGAGGCCGGCGCGAAGTTCGACCGGTCGAGCCACGAGCTCACGATCTACGAGGACAGCAAAGCCGGTCGGGACCACCTCACCGACGCCGAGATCGAAACACGCGCCAGTGATACCCACAAAACCGAACAAAAATATTTCCTCGAACACGTTGGCGGCGGGACTGCCCCACCGCGAAACACCGTCGACGAAGGGTTGGCCGTCCAGCGTGTCATCGACGCGATCTACCGGTCCTCCGAGGAGGGACGGGCGATCTCACTGGACTGAGCAGTTTTCGGTCGATGGCATCTATTCTCAGTTACTGACGTGGCTCTTGCCTACCCTGGTGACACAACACACAGTATGTAGACATTGCTACCAGTTGACGTCCAAGAGATAGAGCGTGAATCTATCACAAGAACTTTTGATCGGCTTCTGGACGCCAGACTATCTCAAGTGGACCCATATGACTTGACTACTCCTTCGCCGAGGACCTGGGGGTAGTTAAAAAGTTGGCACTCGCCAACTGAATACTGATTGACCCGGCCTCCAAACGAGCAGGTAGAGCACAACTAATCTATGACGGAGTTAACCCAGTATGCCACCTCATCTGACACGGAGCAGGTGAAACGGTATGTCGATTAACGCGCAGATCGCAGTGACCGTGCTGATGGGGGTGTTCCTCGTCGCTGTCGCCACGTGGCTCACACGGGTCGAAAACTGGCGATCCTACACGCCAGTCGGCGGTGGCTCGTTCATCGACAACTCGGGCTACGTCGACGAGGAGAAACCCGCTGGCATCGTTCGCTGGCTCACAACTGTCGACCACAAGGACATCGGCATCCTCTACGGACTCTACGGGATATTTGCCTTCGCGGTCGGCGGGCTCATGGTCACCGTGATGCGGTTGGATCTCATCACGACCGAATCGATTCTCGGAACTGCAA
>Ga0208281_10031_pt1 | contig 32083 bp, 37 predicted proteins | sample AntDeeMetVIRDL14_FD_184781 | JGI IMG/M metagenome (GOLD analysis project Ga0208281, IMG submission 184781) | Saline lake microbial communities from Deep Lake, Antarctica, in enrichment culture - Antarctic Deep Lake Metagenome VIRDL14 (SPAdes)... ... | reverse complement strand
TAGCATATCTAGTCTATAAAAAACGGGTTGTAAGTGAGTAATCGCTCAAGAAACAGCCAATTCCCACATCTACGTAGCAGCTGTGTCACTGCTAAAAGTGTTAGTTCAATAGGATTTCAACAAAGCCAAGTCAAGCGGATTACTGCGGCCGGAGATATTCGCCAGCCTGAGCGCCAGCGTCGACTCGATTCGCTCACACCCACCCAGCGAGAGGTGTTCGACCTCGCACGGAAGGAGGGGTATTACGAGTGGCCTCGCGGCACGTCGACCCGGGAGCTTGCTGAGTTGAGCGGCGTCTCGAAAACCACACTGTTAGAACACCTCCGCAAAGCCGAGGCGAAACTGCTCAATCCACAGGAGACGAACTGAGTTACTTGCCGACGATAGCTCTGAATGCGAACAACGCGTTTTCCTTCCGTTCGCGGAGTCGACGGTAGAAGTACGACATCCATTTGTCGCCGTACGGGATGTACTGGTAGGTCGGCACCCCGTCGGCTGCGAGCTCTCGCTGGGCGGCCTCTCGGACCCCCATCAGCATCTGGACCTCGTAGTCGGTGCCGTACTCCGCATGGAGCTCGGCCGCATGGTCGATCATGGCTGGATCGTGACTGCCGACTGCGATCCCATCGTCGAACTCTCGGAACGCGAACTCGAGGAGCTCCTTGTAGGCCGTGTTTACTGCCTCCTTGCTTTTGTGTGCGATCTCGGCGGGCTCATCGTAGGCCCCCTTGACAAAGCGGATTTTCCCCGGCAGTTCCGCAAGCCGTTCGATATCCTCACGCGTGCGCTTGAGATTCGCCTGGACGCAGAGCCCGACATCGCCGTCAGTCCCGATGGCGTGAGTCTCGAAGGCATCGAGTGTCACGTCGGTCGTCGTGTGGTCTTCCATATCGATCCAGACGAACCGGTCGTGTTGTTGGCCAGCTTCGACAATCGACGCGAGGTTCTCCTCGAAGACGTCGACACCGACATCGAGGCCGATCTGTGAGGGTTTGACCGAGACACAGCCCCCAACGTCGGCCGCAGCAAGCGCGGCAATGAGGTCGATGTAGGCCTGCGTATCGGCGTCAGCCGGTGGCCGCTTGCTGTAATGTTCGCCCAACAGGTTGAGAATGCCGTCGACGCCATCGCTGTTGCACGATGTGACGTGCTCGATGGCCGTCGACGGATCCTCTCCGGCAACGAAATTGTTGGCAATCGGTGGGATCATGAATGGTCTATTGTAGCTATCAGGCCTCAATACCGACCCTACCATACTATACTGACATTTGATGTCTGAAACGAACAACTCTCAGCAGCCGACCGACCATGGGAGGGTGACTGTTGATACAGATAGTACTATTCAGAAATACCATGGTAGATGATATCAAACGGAACCTAAATCGGCGAAATCTCATCAAAACCTCTGGTGTGGCTGGCATCACGGCGTTTGCAGGCTGTATCAGCACATCAGACGATGGCGGCGACGGCGGCGACGGTGGAGATGGTGGCGACGGCGGCGACAGTGGCGAGGGGGCCTACTCCATCGGGATGGTCGACTCACTGACTGGCTCGCTGTCGGCGTTCGGTGAGCGCAATCAGCGCGGCAAAGACCTCGCCCTTGGGCGTGTGAACGAACTGGGAATCAACGACCAAGAGCTCGATATTATTGTCGAGGACTCGGGCAGCGAAAATCAGGGCGGCATCTCCGCAGCCCAGAAGCTCGTCAACCAAGACTCCGTGCCGTTTCTCATCGGCGCAGTTGGCTCCGGTGTCTCGGTTGCGATCTACGAAAGCGTGGTCCAAGAGACCGATGTCGTCCAACTGAGTCAGAACTCGACTGGATTGGGCCTCACTGATTTCCCGGGACTGCTCCGGATGTCGCCAACTGGGCGAGCACAGTCACTCGCGTTGGCCAACATTATCGCGGACGATGGCTACGACAGCGTGGCGGTCACCTACGTCAACAACGAGTTCGGACAGAGCCTGACCGACGCGTTTGTCGACGCGTGGGACGGCGAGGTCGCCTACAACAGCGCCCACGATCAAGAACAGTCCTCCTATTCAAGCGTGATGTCGGAGATGAACAACTCGGGAGCGGATGCGTGGCTGTTTATCACCTACCAGGCGGAGTTCACCACGATGGTCAACGAAGCCTTTTCGAGCGGCTACGAAGCCCAGTTCTACGGTGCCGACTCCGCCCAGGGCAGCGGTGTGCTCGAAGGAACGCCGGAAGGGAGCATGGAGGGGATGAAGATCACGCTACCCTCGGCCCCAATCGAGCAGGAGAACTACCAAGAATTCGCAACAGCGTTCGAAGAGGAGTACGGCGAGGAGCCGACCTCCTGGTCGGCCTACGCCTACGACTGCGTGATCAACGCCGCACTGGCGATCCAGGCGGCCGACGATTTCAGTGGGTCGGCACTCCAAGAGACGGTTCGAGAGGTGTCACGACCGTCGGGCGAGCAGGTGTCGACCTACGAAGACGCCCACGCGATCCTTGCCGAGGGTGGTAGCGCCTCGGATGTCGACTACCAGGGCGTCAGTGGCCCCATCGACTTCGACGAGAACGGCGATCCGGTTGGCTTCCTCCAGATCGTGACCGTCGAAGACCACGAATACGTCGACGCTGGCTTCATCGAGGGGTAGTCAAATAATGTCCGTCCTCGAACTCGTCGCAAACGGGCTGATCTTCAGCAGCATCCTCGTCCTCGGGAGTATCGGGCTGTCGTTGATCTACAGCATTGCGAACTTCGCGAACTTCGCACACGGCGATACGATGACGGTCGGGGCGTACTCGGCACTGGTGACGTTCGGCGCGGTTGGCGGACTCGGTGGCTCGGTGTTAGGACTCCCGTACGGCTTTTTTGTAGCGCTGCTCGTCGGAGCCGCAATGGCAGCGGTCGTCGCCGTCGTTACTGAGAAGGTCGTCTACGAGTCCCTCGATATCGGCTCGATTGGCCTCCTCATTACGTCGATTGGCATTGCGTTCATCTATCGCAGCGTTATCCAGATCGGCTTCGGAGCCGACTTTACGCGGTTCGATATCGTGGCGCTTCGACCGATAGAGTGGCTGGTTCCGTACGGGATTCGGGTCACCCAACACGATGTCGCCATCGTGATTTCGGCGGCCATCCTCGTCGGTGGACTCCACGTCCTGTTGCAGTACACTGATTTGGGGCGAAAAATGCGCGCGATGGCCGACAACCCGGATCTCGCCCGTATCAGCGGCATTCGAACCAAACGCATCACGCTCGTGACGTGGGTGATCGGGGCCGGACTCGCCGGCGCTGGTGGGGTCTTCCTCGGGCTGTTCAACCAGCTCGCACCGCGAATGGGGTTCAATTTGCTGTTGCTGATCTTCGCGGCAGTCATCCTCGGCGGCATCGGCTCGATCTACGGGGCGATGCTCGGCGGCTTTTTGATAGGTATGATTAGTCAACTCACGCCAGTTCTGGAAATGGTCGGTATCCCGATTGGTATCGAGTACGCGAACGCCATCGCCTTCGTGATCATGGTGGTCGTCCTGCTCGTGCGTCCAACCGGTATCGCAGGGGAGGCGACCTGATGTCGCTCCGTGAAGATGCGGTCGACTACTGGAGCGATCTCACGCGAGCCGAGCAGGGCGTCTCCGGGAGTATCGCCCTGTTCGCGGCTGTCCTGCTCGTTGGCCTCGTCACTGGCGGTCTCAACCCGACGTACTTCCTGTTCCTCGTCGGGCTGGCCGGGATGTACGCCCTCATGTCGCTGGGACTCAACTCCCAGTGGGGCTTTAGCGGCCTGATCAATTTCAGCGTGGCCGCCTTCTTCGGCATCGGTGCCTACGGGGCTGCGCTGATGACGTCGGATTCGTCGCCGATCCTCGGCGGCTTCGATCCGATCTTGGGGCTCGTGGTCGCCCTGTCGGTTGCAGCCGTGATGGCGGTGTTGATCGGTATACCGACACTCCGACTGCGGGCCGACTACCTCGCGATTGCGTCGCTGGGACTGGCCGAGGTCGTTCGTCTCTTGGTGCTCAACGAGCGCCAGTGGACCAACGGCAGTGGCGGTGTGCGTGGCATCCCACGGTTCTTCGAGAACTGGCCGATTCTGTCGACGTTCCCCGAGGCGATGCCGGTGATCGAGATCGCGGTTCCGAGAATCGGATTCAGTATTCCGGGGCTCTTCGGTATCATACCGGGACTCGATGTCGTCATTCTGTCGGGGTCGCTGATCGTGCTCGATTCTCCGTTCTACCAGATGCTGCTCAACATCTCCCTTGCGACGATCTTCGTGGGGGCCAGCTACCTCGTCTTGCGCCGGGCCCACCGCTCTCCGTGGGGCCGTGTGCTGCGAACGATCCGGTCCGACGAGGATCTCGCCAGAGCGCTTGGGAAAAACACCTACTCGTTCAAGATGCAGTCGTTCGTCCTCGGCAGCGTCATCATGGCGCTGGCAGGCGTCTTTTACGCGCATCTCAACCTCTTCGTGAGCCCCGGCGACCTCAACCCCATTACGACCTTTTATGTCTGGGTTGCGGTCATCCTCGGCGGCAGCGGCTCGAACCGCGGGGCGCTGTTCGGCGGGATCGTCGTGGTGACGATCCGGGAAGGAACGCGCTTCCTCAACGAATTCGCGTGGATTCCGTTCGATACCGCGCCGCTCCGATTGCTCATGATCGGCGTGTTGATCGTCCTCGTCATGAAGTTCCGCCCGCAGGGGATCTTGCCACCGCAGCGAGAACTCATCTGGCCGGATGCCATCGCGGGTTCGGAGACGAAACCAGAGCGCCACACGAATCAGCAGACTGGCGGTGACTCCAATGAGTGATACTGACACTACAGCCGACGTATCTCCAGCCGAACAGTCGACGGTCGACGAGTCGACAGCCGACGGATCGACCACTGACGAGTCGACCACTGAGCAGGCCGACGAACCGGAAATCGTCCTCGAAGTCGAGGATCTACAGAAATCCTTCGGTGGCCTCGTTGCCACCGACCACGCGACCTTCGAGGTCGAACGCGGCACGATCACCGGACTGATCGGCCCGAACGGGGCTGGGAAGTCGACGATCTTCAACCTCATTTCGGGGTTCTACGAGTCGGATGGTGGCACTGTCACGGTCAACGGAACCGACGTGACCAACAGGGAACCCTACGAGGTGGCCGAACAGGGCCTGATTCGGACGTTCCAGACGCCCCGAAAACTGGAGGGGATGACCGTCCGCGAAGCGATGCTCATCGGACCACGAAACCAGCCCGGTGAGTCGTTTCTCACGCTGTTTACCGATCCGGCCACCGTCAACGAAGCCGAATCAGCAAATCTGGCTGACGCCCAACGGATCCTCGAAGAGTTCGAGATCGACCATCTCGCCACCCAGCCCGCGACCGACATTTCGGGTGGCCAGATGAAACTCGTCGAGCTGGCGCGTGCGATGCTTGCCGAACCCGAGATTCTGCTGCTCGACGAGCCGGTCGCGGGTGTCAATCCGACGCTCAGAAACACGCTGGCCGAGCAGATCCGTCGACTCAACGAGCAGGGGACGACGTTCCTCCTGATCGAACACGACATGGAGTTCGTGATGAGCCTCGCGGACCCGGTGGTCGTGCTCAATCAGGGCAGCGTTCTGATGGAGGGCAAGCCAGACGAGGTCCAGAGTAACGACCGTGTTATCGAGGCGTATCTCGGAGGTGGCACATGAGCGACCCCGTCCTTGCGTTGGACCACGTCGACAGCGGCTACGGCGAAGCGCAGGTGCTCGATGATCTTACACTCCAACTCAACCGGGGCGAGATCGTCTGTCTGGTCGGTCCGAACGGGGCCGGGAAGTCGACCGTCCTCAAAACCGCCTTCGGGATGCTGACGCCGTGGGAGGGCACCGTCCAGTACCACGGCCAAAACATCGGTGGGATGGCACCCGAGGAGATCGTCCGCGAGGGGATCGGCTTCGTGCCACAGACCGACAACGTGTTTGGCTCGCTGAACATCGACGAGAACCTCCGTATGGGTGGCGTCGCTCGCACCGACGACCGTCTGGGTGAGGTGATCGACGAACTCTACGAGCGGTTCCCGCTGCTCGACGAGAAGCGGTCGGCCAAGGCCAAGACGCTCTCGGGCGGCCAGCGCCAAGTGTTGGCCTTTGCCCGCGCACTCGTAATGGAGCCGGATGTACTCTTGATCGACGAGCCATCGGCCGGACTTGCACCGAACACGGCTGATGACGTATTTGCGGACGTGCAGGCAGTCAACGAGATGGACACCTCGATTCTCATGGTCGAACAGAACGCCACGAAGGGGCTGAACATCTCCGACCGTGGCTACGTCCTGGATCAGGGGACAGTCGCCTACGCGGATGACGCCAGTGGTCTGCTCGACAACCCCGAAGTCTCGAAGCTGTATCTCGGTGGGTAGGCGTCGACGCTACGTTTTTGATTCATGAGTCGACAGTCACCTGTTGCACTGGCACCGCTCCTAGCAGCCGTGCTCTGGGGCGGGATGTACATCGTCAGCAAGTGGGGATTCGACGCGATACCACCAGTGACGCTCGCGTTTCTCCGCGTCGCGCTCGGTGCGGCAACGCTTCTCGGCGTGGTTCGAGTCGTCTACCCGTCACGAGAATTTTCGCGTCAGGATTGGACCGGATTCGGGTTTCTCGGTGTCTGGGTCGCTGTAACGATGGTGACGCAGTTCATCGGGACGGATCTGACCACTGCAAGCGAAGGGGCCCTCATCACCGTCCTGACACCGATTTTCACGCTCGTGTTTGGGGTCATAATTCTCGACGAGGCCCTCACGCGGCGGAATATCGCCGGCATGGGGCTTGCGGTCTGTGGAACTGGGCTCGTTCTCGCTGGCCAATACGAACTGGCGTCGATTGGTCTCGGGAGCCTCTTTGGTGTCCTTTTGCTCGTGGTCGCGAGTGCCGGCTGGGCCGCCTACACCGTCTGGGGTAAGCCACTGATTCGGCGGTATTCGGCGCTCGAAACGGCAACCTACTCGACGGTGCTGGCTGTGCCACTGATCGGACTCCTCGTGCCGATTGAACTGGCCGTCTCCGATGTCGCGCTGTCGACGATCCCAGTCACACTCTCAGTTGTGGCCGCAGTCGTCTATCTCGGCGTGTTGAGCACGGCTGTCGCGTGGTACTGCTGGTACAAGGGACTCGAAGAACTCGATGCCGGAACGGTTGCGGTCTACTTCTTTGCCCAGCCCGTCGTCGGCGCTGCGCTTGGGGCGCTGCTACTCGGTGAGTCTGTGGGTCCAGAATTCGTCGCTGGTGGTGTGTTATTGGCGGTCGGAATCTATCTTGTAAGTACGGCTCGCACTGAATGATCAACCGGCGCTACTCCCTACACGGACGAGGCCAGCGGGCTGGTCGACAACCCCGAGGTCTTGAAGCTGTATCTGGGTGGGTAGCTGTCGCTGGTTTTGTTTTCGTGGCTCTTAGCTGATCTGGTAAAACAACATACAATATGCAGATATTGCCATCAGTTAGCATACAAAATATAGAGCATATAAACAGCGTATTGTGACACTAATTGGTGACTTAATTTCCTTGAGATACTCTTACTTACCTGAGCAAATAGATACAATCCATGAGACAGACATTCAGTACTATTTCCCACAAAGAATATCCTGAAGACGATGAGTCGATAGTAGCTACGTTAATTCTAATAAAAGATAACGATAAAATTCAAATTCGGATAACAAAAGAAACCGGTGAAATTCAGAACAATGAAGTACAGATTACATCAAAAGAAATTTTAGATCTTGGTGATGTTAATGTGAAGACACTAAGCACTATCAGGGAGCGAACAAATACGTGGATTCAGTCAGAGAGCAAGGCAGCAATTTTCGAAGAATTTGATGACGTAGAAGGCGAATACGAGCGAATCAGTTATACTCAAAATACCGGGAGAGGATTTAGTAACACCTCATCGAAAGTTGTAGAGGGAAAATCTGAAAGCTCGTTTGATGAGATCCGTTTTTCTATTGCTGAAGAAGGCATATCATTCGATTTTCCAGAGGATGGCGGACATGGAAGTGTTTGGATACCAAGCGCTGACGAATTAGAATATGGTCCTAAAAACATTTCAAATGCAGACCTTTTCAATAAGACTCTTTTCGATTTCTTTCAATTAAGATTTCCTAACGAAATTTTATCTGATGCATCTAAATTAGCATCTCCCGAAGATGATGCTATTTCATATGTTGAGAGAATTTTCGATAGATTTGGTGCTGTAGTTCGACAGCTGGATGAACGACAGAGAGACCGGGAGCCGCTACTTGTTAAGGATGAATATGATGTCCAATACATACTCCAAGCGTTACTCAAAATCAACTTCGATGATGTTAGAACAGAGTCTCACACAGAGCAACATTCAACGGTCAATCCACGTGTTGACTTTCTGCTTGAGACTAATAAAATTGGTATAGAAGTGAAGTTGGCATCAGAATCGATGAATAAAAAGAGGATTCTGAAGGACCTAGCGAAGGATAAGGAACAGTACCGTAACTCCTCGAAAATAGAAACTTTGCTCTGCTTTATTTACGATCCGGATTATATCATAAAGAATCCTGCTGAGCTTGAGTCTGACCTATCAGGATCACGTGACAATCTCAAAACCACTGTTACAGTGACTCATTGATTTCTTGAAAGGGTTCAATTTTATGACAAGCAGAATTGGGTTTAGGATCCACTTGTAGGTACGAGCGTTATATTCAGCTTTGAGGGTTGAGATAAGCATCAACGCTGCGTCTCAATCGGTCGACACACCCTGAGTAACCCGCTCTCGGACTAGCCCCCGCCGCCGGTGACTGTGGCGGGGCGGTCGGTGTTGAGGAGGACTTCCTGTGTGACCGAGCCGAACAGCAGCTTGCCGGCGGGCGAGCGTTTGCTTCCCCCGAGGACGATGAGGTCGACATCGAGGTCCTCCGCGTCCTGAATAATGTCGTCGGCTACCTCGCCACTGTCTTCGAGGAGCTGGTAGTCGACACCGGCGTCTTCGAGGCATTCCTCCGCGCGGCGGACCGACGCGACGCGCTCGGCGGAGTTGAATCGCTGCAACTCTGTGGGCATCTCCGTCGCACCTGCCCCATCGGTAAAGACGAACAGGAGGTATGCTTCGACCGCCTCGTCAGCGTTCGGAAGGCCGGCAACGAACGATGCCTGTCTGCGAGCGCGATCTTCATTGTCGTCGACCGGAACAAGTACGCGGTACATATGTTATTAATTATAAAGTCAGAATTGATTGTCAGTCTGTAATTCAGTTCGCCTCAGTCGTCGTCGGTCTTCACGTCAGCCGACAGGCCCTGCGCCAACTCGATTTCGGGCGCGTTGTTCAGTGTCCACGCGGTCCGCTCGGTGACGGCTTCGATGACTTCACGGGCCGAGGGGTAGCCGTTGCCGGATTTCTTGACGCCGCCGAACGGCAGTTGGACTTCCGCACCGATACACGGGAGGTTCCCGTAGGCCAGTCCGAGGTCGGCGTGATCGCGGTAGTAGTTGATTTGTCTGTAGTCCTCGGAGATAATCGAGCCCGCAAGCCCGTAGGGGGTCGCGTTCTGCAGTTCGACGGCGCGCTCGATATCGCCGTCGTACTCGATGAGCGCGACGTGGGGGCCGAAGACCTCCTCGCGGATACATTCGAGCGACTCGTCGTACTCGATTTCGTAGACGAACGGGCCGGTCCAGTGGCCATCTTCGTGGCCCTCTGGAATTTCTTCCTCACTGAGTTCGCCGCGGTCGACCAACACGTTCGCGCCCTCCTCGCGGGCCCGCTCGTTGCCAGCCAGCACCTTCTCCTTGTGTTCGGCCTCGATCAGTGGTCCCATGAACGTGTCTTCGTCGAGCGGATCTCCGACCGCAACTCGCTCGGCTGCGGCGACATACCGTTCTTTGAACTCCTCGTAGACATCGGTGTGGACGATGAGCCGCTCGGCCGACACACAGCGCTGGCCTGTCGTTTTGAACCCCGACAGCACAGCCGCCGGAACAGCGAGATCGAGATCCGCCTCATCGGTGATGACGACCGCGTTTTTGCCGCCCATCTCACAGGCCGCGAGTTTGCCGGGCGTCCCACCGACCTGATCGGCGATATGATGGCCGACCTCGGCGCTGCCCGTAAAGAGGACTGTCGCCACGTCGTCGTGGTCGACGATGGCGGCTCCGGCGTCGCCGTACCCCTGAATCATGTTGAACACGCCATCCGGAATCCCGGCGTCGACCATGAGTTCGGCAATGGCTTGGGCACAGCGTGGCGTCTGTTCGGCGGGCTTCCAGACGACCGTGTTCCCCTCGACGAGTGCCACAGCCATATGCCAGAACGGAATTGCAATCGGGAAGTTCCACGGTGTGATACAGCCGACGACGCCGCGGGGTTTCCGCCGCATGTAGGCATCTTTCGAGCCGATTTCGGAGGGGACGACATCGCCGTGGGGATGGCGGGCGTTGCCGGCGGCCCATTCGACCATGTGGGCGGCCTCGACGATGTCGGCCCGGCCCTCGTTGATCTCCTTGCCACACTCGCGGGTGACGAGTTCGCCGAGTTCGTCGGTTCTATCCTTTAGTTCTTCGTAGACATCCCAGAGATACTCCGCGCGGTTCGGATACGAGAGGTTGCGCCACTCGTCGGCTGCCTCGTCGGCCGCGGCGATAGCTCGGTCGACGTCTTCGTCAGTGCCCCGTGGGAATTCGCCCAACGCCTCACCCGTCGCTGGATTGGTGCTCGTGAATGTCTCGTCGCCCTCGACCCACTCGCCGTCAATATAGTGTTCGAACGTCTCCATACACTGTCTAGACGGTATACCGGCGAATAAGCCATACCGACCATGGGAGGGATTCCGGATCGTACTGCAGTTTCAGTTCAGCAAGACTCGAAACGACTCAGTCGACGGCTGCCTCGGCCACGTCGAGTTCGTCCATTGCGACCTCAATGATCGTCGCCTCAACGAGTGCTCGCTGTTCAGTCAGTGGATCGTCAGCCGACTCCAAGACCTCCCGGCTTCGGTCGAGCAGTCGACTTTCGAGTTCGGTCTGGTTGGGTTCTCTGGTCTCGTTGAGCATGGCCTCGAAATCCTCCCGGAGGTCGAAGGAAGCGTAGGCGACGTTACACCGCGAGAGTGGATGGTGGCCCATCTCAAGAGCGAGATCAGCAACGAGGTCCCAGTCGTCGGCACAGAACTGGAGGGTCACCGGGCTGACGATATCCTGCCACGCAATCGGCCCGCTGTTTTCCATCAGCGTCACCGCCCGCGGCGGGACTTCGATGCGACTGGTGGTTTTGGCCTGCCCGCAGAGACAACACGGGGTGTCGGTTCGCCCAGTGAACATACCTCCTGTAGGGGGGTGACTGGTATGGTCCTTTGGTCCGTGTCGGCAGAATCAGTCGTCGGTGGTCTGTCGTCTTCAGTCGACGGTACCTCGTCAGTCGTCGGCTTGGGCCTTCTCGAAGCGGTCCGGCGGCAGTCGGAGGTCGTCGAGGTCAGGACGGTGTTTGATGTTGTAGACGACTTTCAGTTCGTCAGTCGTCGGTCGACCATTACACGAGAGCCGGATGCCCTGCTCAAGCAGGTCCTCGGAGAGAATGTGGTCGACCAACTGCGAGAGTTCGCCTTCAAGCAGCGCGACCGCGCAGTTTGCACACGCCCCGCCGCGGCAGGCAAAGGGCCAAGCGTGACCGCTTCGCTCGGCGGCCTCCAGCAGCGTTTCGTCGTCTTCGACCTCGAAGCGACCGAAGTCGACTTCATCGAGATCTACCCTCGCGGCCTTCTCGAAGAGGTCGTCGTCATCGAGTTCCCAGCCGTAGTCTTTGAGGACATCATAGTTGAGATAGTCGACTGTGGCTGGCTCCTCTTCGGGTTCGGGCTGGACAGTCGCGCCGATGAAATCGTCGTCTTCGAGAGGGTCGTCGGCTCCCGTCTCGGTGAGAGCTTGATAGGCTCGTTCGACGCGTTTGAATGCCTCTTCGGAGCCGCCGAGATCCGGATGTGTCTCTTTGACTCGGTCTCGGTAGGCCTGTTTGATCTCCTCGTCGTCTGCATCCGGGTCGACGCGGAGGATCTCTGCTGGAGACGCCATCTAGGTAGGTGGTCGACTGGTGGGTCTCGCTCATCCTTAAGGCGTCGACTTGGGTCGTGTCCAACGGTCGTACCGAGTCGAAATGGCCCCACCAAACACGGTTGCTTTTCACACTCACTCCCGACTGCTACGTAATGACGTACGCAGATTCGGATGGCTGTTCGATCTACTACGACGTCGACGCCGCCGCTCCCGACGCAGAAACCGTCGTCTTCGTCGGTGACCTCGCTCTCGGCGCGTGGCAATGGGGCTGGCAGTACAACGCCCTCGCTGGCCTCTTCGAGACTATCGTCTACGATCACCGCGGCTGTGGCCGATCAGATTCCCCTGACGGCCCATACTCGATGGCCGATCTGGTCGACGATCTGGAAGCCGTCTTGGTCGACGCGAACGTTCGCCGCGCCCACCTCGTCGGCTGTGGCCTCGGCGGCTGTGTGGCCCTCGCCGCGGCCCGCCACACCAGCCGCGCCGAGAGCCTCACGCTGATCGGCACCCCAGCCTCGGGCGAGGCGTTCGATCCATCCGACATCCGGGCAGATCCTGCCGATACCAACGGTCTCCGAGCCTCGACGACTGCGCTGCTGTCGACCGAATTCTGCGAGGCACACCCCGAAGTCGTCGACCGAATCGTCGACTGGCGAGCAGACGAAGACGCTCCCCCCGCGGTCCAGCAGGCCCAACTGGCCGCCATCGAAGGGTTCGATGCCGAGCCACTGTACGAGATCACGCGTCCGGCGCTCGTCGTCGCCGGGGGCGACGATAGGGTTGTCGACGGCGAGGCGAGCCAGCGGTTGGCCGAGGACCTCCCAAAGGGCGAGTTTCTAGAGTACCCCGAGGCTGGCCACCTGCTTACCGTCGAGCGGTCGGCGGCGGTCAACGACGAGTTGGTCGGGTTTCTGGAGTCGAGCGGTGAGAGAAGTAAGTAGGCTCGCCGAGACCGGCAGAAGCCGCGCGCGACGCAAGGCACTTAGTTACGGCTCTCCTGTCTGCTGGTAATGGAACGGCTACGGTTTGGGCTTCTGCAGGCGGCTCACGACGACCCCAACACGACACGGAACTTCAGACGCGAACTCGATGCCGACCTCGTCGAGTTCGACGTGAACAACGGCAACCTCCCGCCGACCACCGAGTTCGACGCATTGGTCGTCACCGGCTCGCGGGCCTCGGTTTACTGGGACAAAGACTGGATCGGCCCGCTTGTCGACTACGTGGGTCGGGCCGCCGCCGATGGCGTCCCGATCCTCGGCATCTGTTATGGCCACCAGGTGGTGGCCGAAGCCCTCGGTGGTCGGGTCTCTGGGATGGACGACTTCGAACTCGGCTACAACGAAATCGAACAGGTCGACGACGACCCTCTCTTTGCGGGCATGGGCGAGGCATTCACCGTCTTCACTAGCCACGGCGATTCGGTCATCGAACTCCCACCGGGTGCGGAACTGATCGCTCGCAACGAGTACGGTGTCCACGGCTTCCGCCGGGACCACTGTTGGGGCGTGCAGTTCCATCCGGAGTACGACATCGAAACCGCCCGCGAAATCGCTGAAAGCAAACGGGAGCGATTGGGCGACGAGCAGGTCGACCGTGTGCTCAGCGAGATCTCATCTGAACAGTACGACGCCGCCTGCGAAGCCAAACAGCTCTTCGAGAACTTTGCGGCCTACGCCCGAAAGCAGGCCGCCGAGGGCGACGAACTCGAAGCCACGGCCTGATCAGTCGACTTCGCTTCTGTCCGGTTTTTTTGTATCGGCTGTTACCGCGGAATCACAGCAGACCGTAACCAAGAGCGTCGACTGCACTGGTCGACTGATTGACGGTCAAGCACGACAATACATTCATTACGACAGCACACTAGGTACAGTGTATGCCCGTTCGTATCGACGAGTTCGAAACCGGCGAGTTGCCAACCGGTCCGAGTGTCCCCGAGCAGGTACTCACGTATTTGTACACGAACCAAGAGCAGGCGTTCACTCGTTCGGAGATCGCAGCCGGAATCGACGAAGATCCAAACACGGTCGGGACTGCTCTCAGTCGACTCAAAAAACGGGATCTCGTCCGACACAAGGGGGAGTACTGGGCGTTAACGACCGATATCGACCGAGTACGGGATGCGTATGCGCTCCATACAGTTTCCGAACACCTCGACGGAGACGATGGCGGGATCGATCCAGAAGCGTGGGACACTGCTGCTCCGGATCAACCCCACCCCAGCGAGCAGGACGAGTAGATGGAGCCCGAACGCGGAGATGTCGTTCGGAGTGTTGATCCATTTAAAATAGGCGAGGACCGACAGCGACCATGGCTGATCGTCAACAACGAATCACACCCATTTGGAGATCAACAGTATATCGCCGTCGCTATTTCGACGAAAGCATACAGTGACTCGCTGTCACTAGAATCCAAGCTATGGGACGTGGGTGGGACACCACGCGAATCATTCGTTTCTCCATGGGCAATCCACTCGCCACGGGGCGAAGATTTCGTCGCATGGCAAGGTCGACTCTCCGAGGCGTTCGTCGACGAGGTTATCGATGCAGTCGAGACGTATCTCCGCTGATTGGGATCATCGCCAGTGAGATGGACCCTGCCAAGAACGCCCTTAAGTAGCCGCCTCACGACCATTCAGTAATGGCTATTGACCCGAACTTCGATGTAAACAGACAAAAGGTAGGTGAGGAAAACGGCGTCGACGTCTGGGGCCCCGTCGACCCACCCGAAACACTGGGCATCCACGGCACCCACGTCGCCGTCGACTACGATATCTGCGTTGCCGACGGCGCGTGTCTCGAAAACTGCCCCGTCGACGTCTTCACGTGGGTTGAGACCCCCGACCATCCCGCCAGCGAAAAGAAGGTCGAACCCACCCGCGAAGACCAGTGTATCGACTGCATGCTCTGTGTGGATATCTGCCCCGTCGACGCAATCGATGTCGACGGCAGCCGGAAGTAATCCAAACCCAGCCACCACACCCCTCTGTGGGTTGACAGCCACTGTACTCGGTTTGACAACTTGTCACATACATTTATTTTCATCGACCGAATACTGGGAGCTAGTGTCACGGGCAGCGTGAGGATGGTTCCCTATGCAAGTACAAGATATCATGCGTTCAGGGATGGTGACCGTCCCTGTCACCGCCGATCTCCGAACCGCGTCTCGAAAGCTCCTCAAACGGCGTGGTCGACCACTGACGGTCACCCACGACGGCGAGCCAGTCGGGCTACTGGCCGAGTACCACGTGGTCAAAGCGGGCTGTCTGTCGAACCGCCCGTTTGAAGAAATTCCTGTGAAGAAAGTCATGGCACGATCCTCAGGCTCGGTGTCGCCGACGATGCCGGTCCGAATCGCCATCAAGCGGATGAACCGCCACAACGTCTCGGCGATCCCGGTCGCCGAGGAGTTGGAGGTGATCGGCTCGCTGACGATCAGAGACGTCGCTCGAAACTACCACCAACTGATCGACGAGGCCACCACCGAAAGCGAACTCAAAGAAACGTGGAACAGCGACGACCAACGCATTGAGTTCGAAAACTGATCTCCTACCTATTGGCAGAGCCACTGCCAGCAGCACCTCACCCGAACACCCGTCGACGACAGCCATATGACCATAACAACTGATATCTCTCTGTGACACAGTTCGAAAGATGAACTATGTCTGAGTGGTCTCCGCGGTCAGTGCCACGGTCGTGGCGAGTTGGACTCGGGATTGGTTATCTGCTGGTCTTCGCCTACGCAATCATCATTGCCCAACAGATCTTGTATGGACTCTTGCTGGGTCTTTTGTGTGGGGTGGTGTATTTGGGTTGGCGGTTCCTCGTTGCGATAGAGGGCATCACTGACGCACTCCAGCGAATCGCCCGACAGTACGAAGAGAACTAAGCAGATCAGCGTCTGTTCGGTGGGTCGGTGTCGTCGCTCAGAAACACACTATCCTGTGTCGGATCAAAATAAACCTCCAACGCCCGTAACGTCCCGGCATACGCCGCGGCCATCACGAACGTGAACCCAACCAGCGCCGAAAGAACGACACCAAGGACCATTGCGACACGGTTTTCGCGTTTTCATCAAATAGCTGTCTATTCTCGCTATTCTGTCATGGATTACAGAACCACCTGAGCGAGTCCGACAACGAGCAACCCAACCGACACCCCAACGACGGGCAGGTCGACCAACCCAAATCGGAGCGGCGGCAGCGTCGGGTTCCACGAGAGACACCGTGCCTGCATCGCCAGCGAGAGCCGGTCGGCCCGCCGAAAGGCCCGATTGAGCCCGCTGGTCGTCAGCGTAATTATTCGCTCGCGGAGCGGCCGATCAGTGCCGAGTCGGGCAGCCTCGGCGTCTCGGATCGCAAACAGATCCTGACGCAACACCGGGAGGAACCGGGCGACGAGTTCAACTCCCAATCCCAGAAACTGGCCCGGTCGACCGGGCACGGTCGACTGAATCGCCGCCCGTGAGGCGGTGATCGAGGTGGTCCGAACGTAGCCGCCACAGACGACCAGCACGATGAGATTTCGGAGGCTCGCCAACGCGGGGTCGACGGCGTCGCCAACGACGAGCCACGGCGACCCGAAGGTGAGCATAGCGACCAGCGGTGCGGCCACCAGAAACGGGAGGACGAACCGGTAGGCCCAGATCACCCGCAGGGGGTTGGTGTCGGCTCCAGCGAGTGCGACCAAGCCCAACAGGCCGAACATGGCTACCCCATGCGGACTCGTATAGGCGAACGCGGCGGCCGCAAAGCTGAGCTGGAACAGGAGTTTGGTCCGCGGATCGAGCTGGTGGGCCAACGAGTCGCCCGGCTGGTACTCAAGCATTTTCTGGCCCGGGTGTCGACGGCGATTGCTCCGACCCGGTGCTGTCTGTGCTGTCTGTGCTGTCGGGCGGCACGTACACATCGAGCGCGGCCAGTTTCTCACGGGCAGCCTCGGCGTCGGTATCGAACGCAATCTGCCCATCGGCCATCCCGATCACGCGGTCGGCGGCCTCCAAGACGCCGCGGAGGTCGTGGGTGACCACGATGATGCTGGTACCGGCGTCGTGGAGCGCCGAAACCCGCGAAAGGACGGCTCGACGGGCTGGCTCGTCGAGTCCGGTCAGCGGCTCGTCCAAGACGAGATGATCCGGCTCCATCGCCAGCGCACCAGCGATGGCGACCCGCTCGCGTTCGCCACCCGATAGTTCGTCGATCCGGTCGCCCTCACGCCCAGCGAGGTTGACCGCCGCCAGCGACTCCTCGACCCGGCGGTCGACCTCGCTGTGCGAACAGCCGAGGTTTCGAGGCCCAAATGCCACGTCAGCACCGATGGTCGACGCCACGAACGCATCCCGCGGCTCCTGAAACACCATGCCGACGGCCTGTCGGGCCGCAACCAGATCCTCCGCAACTGGCCTACCGTTGACCAGCATCTCACCCTCGTCGGGCGTTTCGAGCCCGTTGAACTGCCGGACGAGTGTCGTCTTTCCCGAGCCATTGGGCCCGACGATGAGGACGTACTCGCCGGTGTCGATTCGGAGCGAGACCTCGTCGACGGCGGTCGTCTCGCCGTAGCGGGCGACGAGGTCGCGTGCCTGAAGCATCGCTTAGGTGGCCGCAATCGCGTCGCTTCGGAGGATGCCGATCACGGCGGCGATTTTGACGGCCTCGAAGGGAACGAACGCGAGCGCCGAGACGGTAAAGGACTCGACGAGACCGATGTCTTGGATCACTGCATACCCAACCGTTCCCATCGCGTAGATGACGACCGTTCCGGCGACCATTGCCCCGACAAGCAGGGGTACGCCGACCTCGTTGTAATCACGAAGCTCCATGCCTCGGTGAACGATGAAGCCGATGACGCCTGCGGCGATCAAATACGACCAAAGATAGCCGAACGTCGGCGCGCCGATGAGATAGCCGAGTCCTGCAGAGCCACCGGCGAACACGGGAACACCAATCGCCCCAGCGGCGAGATACAGCGCCAGCGCACCGGTTCCCCACACTGGGCCGAGCATGATCCCGGCAAGGAAGACGCCGACGACCTGCAGCGTGACTGGAATACCCGGTGCGAGTGGATTCGGGAACGAAACGTACGAAAAGGCCGCCACAAGCGCGGCAAACAGCGCCGCACGGGCGATGTTGCTGACGGTATCGCCGTCGACTAAGTCGACTGATTCGGTCGAAGTTGCCATACAGGGAACCTCTCGTAAACTATATTCAAAGGTTCGGTTTACATGACGACTGTCGACACTGCTGATAGGTTTTGGTCGATTGTTGTCACCATGTGAGCATGCAGACAGATTTTTATATACCGACACTGTGGATGGTTCCACCTATGGACGACAAGACTGCCGAACTCCGGGATATCTTCATCGATGCCACTGGTTCGGACACCGTCACCGAGAGCCAGTCGGAATCGCCGGGTTCGTTGACTGACACGGGGGGTGATGCCACCCAGCGACTGCTCGAACTGATCGGTCGTATGCGAGAGCGGTACGCCTTCGACACCGAGTTCGACGACGAGACACTCAGTCAAGTGGTACAGTTGTACTACGCCGAGGGCTCCGACCGCGAGATCGCCGCCGAACTCGAAGCTGACGTCGACAGCGTCTTCGAGGCCCGACTCGATCTCCACCTCGTTCGAGAATCCGACCGCGACGCCGAGTTCGATCTCGACGACCTCCGTCGACTGATCGTCGAGGATGTACCACTGTCTGAGCGTGCCGACAAACTCGATATCACCGAGGCAACTGCCCGCCACTACAGCGTGATTGTCGAGGCCGATCTCCGGTCGACGCGGGCCAACGACCGGTTCCGCGACGAGTTCCGCGAACTGCTGACCGACTCGGATCTCACGAACCAACTCGCCCGCGACGCCCGCGAAGACGGCCTCGAAGAGGCCACCGAAGACCTCGAAACCGACACCTCGTTCTAACGCTCTCTCCCGTCTGTCCTCCAGCGGTGCGTACTTTCAAATACGAACAGTCGACCACGGGCTGGTATGCCGACGTTCAGCGACCTGAGTCGGGCCGCCTACTGCCCCCGACAGCTCTACTACGCCCGCACCGACGACGACCGGGGACCGCCACCCGAAGCCGAAGCCCGGCAAGCACTCGCGTTTCAGTACGACGACCTCCGAACAGCCGACGACGAAACGCTCGCCGAGCTTCCAATCAACTGCTCGCCGACAGCCTATCGGGAGGCACTGGGTGAGCTGTCGAGCCGCGTCGACTGGAAGGCGCTCTGTAACCCGGTCGAGCGGGACTACTTCGTGGAAGGAAAGGACTGCCACGGACGGATTCACAAACTGCTGGCCGGTGGGTCAGAGCCACCAGTACCGACCGTAATTTCGCCGGGAACCCCACCCGAGAACGGTGTCTGGGAGCCACAGTCTGTCCGGGCGGTAGCGGCCGCAAACGCACTTGCTTGGGAGCGTGAACAGGAGATCCCCCGCGCCCTCGTCGAGTATCCAGCGGTTGGGATCGTCCGTGAGGTCGAGTTGACCTGTCGACGGACCGCCGACTACCGTCGCGTCCTCCGAACCGTGCGGTCGATGGATGGCCCACCGCCGCGAGTCAACGACAACCGCTGTGAGAGCTGCGACTACCGGACAGAGTGTGGCGTGAAAACGCGGTCGTTGAAATCACTGCTCGGCCTCTGAGTCGTTGCTGCGGCCGGTCAGTCACTCACCGGGTTAGGTGGCGAACTCGGAGAGAGCGTCCTGACACGCATCAAACGAGATCTCGTCACGATCCGGGTCGACGAGAGTCCGTCGAGCGGCATCGGTGACGATCTTCGTGAGATCACGGGCCGAGTAGCCATCGGTCGACGCAGCGAGGTCGGCAATTTCGTCGTCGGTCACCGAGTGGGCACGATCCGAGAGATGGGTTGTGATGATCTCTCGGCGGGTCTGTTCTTCGGGCAAGCCGACGAACAGCTCCTTGTCGAACCGGCTGAGCGCCGCCGAATCGAGTTCGTCGTGAACGTTCGTCGCCCCCATGAAGAGGATGTTTTCCTCACCGACGTTCTCGATCTGGGTGAGGAACTCGTTGACGACCTTCTGGTCTTCGGCGTGCTGGTTGGTCGAATTCCGGGCCTTGAGCACGGAGTCGATCTCGTCGATGAAGATGAGAGCCCCACCCGCGTGCTCGGCAAGGGCTCGCGCCTCGGCAAACAGTTCGTTGACGTTCTCCGTGCTGGCGTTGATATACCGCGACAGCATGTCGCCACCGCTGAGCGTCACGTAGGGGTAACCGATCTCTCCAGCGAGAGCCTTTGCGAGATAGGTTTTCCCGGTGCCCGGCGGGCCGTACAGCAGCAGGCTCGGTACCGGAACGCCGAGCTGTTTGGCCTGCTCGGGGCGGTCCCGGAACGGGACGATAACGCTGTTTCGAATCGTCTCAGTTAGCTCCGGTCGACCGCCGTAGTCGGCCATCGTGACGGCCGACTCCTTGGTCCACGAGTGGGAGAGTTCCATCTCCAACTCCTCGGCCCACGGCGGCTGGTCGTCGGTCGACTCCGTCGACTCCTCGTCGGTCGACTCGGCGTCGGAGGGTGCCTCATCGGAGGCAACGGTATCTGATGACGGCGATTCGGTGTTGGTCGACGAACCGTTTGTCGGAGTCGACGACTCGCTCCCGCCGTTTTGAGCTGCGGACTGCAGGCGATCCAACGGCGGCCCGGAGACACGCGACATGCGGGGAAACGGATTTTCTTCGGACTCCAACACAGTCTGAGACGGCACATCCTCGGGGATATTGGGTCTGAACTGCCGGTACTCGGGATACAGTAACTCGGCTTTGAACCGGTCGCCAGTATCGGTTTCGGCGTCATACTCCGACAGATAGAGCCGGTAGATCTCTTCGAGCGTCTCGGTTATCTCCGCGTGATAGATGATCGTGATGTACTCGGTGGTTTCGTTATTAAAAATGAGGACGTCAGTCGGGTGTTGGTCGCCGAACGTCCGGTTTTTGAACTGCGATTCGAAATCGAGCAGTCCGTTCCAAAACAGCGTCAACAGTTCCGTCGACTCGGGTTCGAGAATGATATCGGCCGTATAGTCGCCGCTTTCGGTTTGGAAGCCGCCGGTTGCGGTCTCACCGTCGCTGTCGGCCCACAGCTCCGCAAACGGTTCGGGCGTCGGTGCCGACCGGGAAAACAGCCGGATCGACCGTCGGTCGATGATCTTCACCGATTCGAATCGGCCCACCGTCCGTGCATCGTGAATCCCCGTGGCCACCAGCTTCAGCCCGTCGCCCTGTTGGATCTCGTCGACGGTCTCCTGAAGCCGTCGGTCGTACCCCCGAGTGCCGACTGTCGCCGGCTCGCCATCGGCGGAGTACATGACGAGATACCCCGGCTCACGACGAATGACTCGGTATTTGCCACGGCTGGTGAGGGGAGGATTCGCTGACATGATGCGGTTCGATACTGGCTGGTATTTACCAGCCAGATTGTATTAATCCTTTGTACGGATGGTTGACAGCCCACCGTCGACAACGACTAGTTGTCAGCGAGCCACGCCTCGATTTCGGCAACCTGTGCCCCGCGGCGATGAATCTTGTTGGCTTCGATGTCGACGACCGTGCTCTCAGTGCCGGGTGTCTGGCCGGTATCGATGATCACCCTCACGGCCTCACGGACCGAGGCCGAAAGGTCATCGGGCAGTCGGGCACTCGGCTGACCGCTCCGATTGGCGCTGGTGGCGGTGATCGGTCCCGCCGCCCGGCAGAGTGCCAGCGCGACGTCATTGGCCGGAATCCGCACGCCGACACGACTCCGACCGCTGGTGAGAATATCGGGGAGTGTGGGTTTGCGGTCGACGACGACGGTCACTGGACCGGGGAGGAACTGGTTCATAAAGTCGCGTTCGCGCTCGGTCGGCTCGGTGTACTGGCGGGCAGTCTCGCGGTCGGGGAAGGCTACCGAGAGCGGCCTGTGGTAGGGGCGGTCTTTGATTGCGAAGATGCGGTCGACGGCCTCGTCGTCGGTCGCGTCCGCACCCAGTCCGTAGACGGTTTCGGTCGGGTAGACCACTGCCTCGCCCGCCTCGATGGCCGTGGCTGCCTCGTCGATGGCTGCCTGCGTATCGTCGCCCAGTGTCATAGTTGAGGGTCGACCAGCGATGCGAAAAGGATACTGTTCTGGGGTCGACCGGACTCAGTCAGATCAGAGCAGTTAGCCGAACAGCCCACCAGAATCAGTATCTGTTGTGTGGAATGTCGGATAGAGGTCGTAGTGGTCGTACCGACGAGCGTAGATGAACTTCCCGAACCCAATGGTCTGGAACGGTTCCGGTGGAAGCAGACCCATCCCGGCGAAACAGTCCCGGACCTGACACCGAAGGTGGTGGTCGATATAGTCGCGGAACGCCTCGAAACCGCCGGGATCGGCGGGGATCAGTTCGATTGTCGCATCGGGCTCTCGATCAAGCGGATCGTCTGCCCGTTGGACCTGATGTTCGCCACGAGCATCGGGGTAGCCGACGTGAATCCCGGACACGGCGGCGATTTCCAGTGGGATATCGTCGACGTCGGTGGTCTCAATGACGTGTTCGCCAACCGCCTCCCAGTCGACGAGGTCTGGCTGGGTGGCCGCTGAGACCGTCTCTGCGGTCGCGGCCTCGAAATCCAGACCATGTGATGCTGCGACGGCTTCAGCAGTGTCCGAGACGGCATCATCTTCGAGGTCGACGCCAAGATAGACATCGAGTTCGTAAACCACCGCATCTTCGGCCCGAACACCAGCCGGGAGGTCGACGAGCCGCTGGACGCTCTCGTCGTGATGGCTTCGAATCTGCTGATGTAGTGGCCCGAAATACTGCTCGAAGTCGGACGCCGACAGATCGGTTATGGCTTCTCGAACAGCGTTGACGTACTCGGGGTTTTCGGCGTGGTCGACTGTATCGTAGCCGCGCTGTTGGTAGACATAGTATTTGGCGTATCGACGGGCCTGCTCAACATACTCGTTATCATTATCAGTTCGATTGGCTGCCTTGTCGGGGTAGCCATCTGAGTCATGGCCAGTGATCTCACCATTTTCGCCAATCTCGATTAGGTTTTCAACATCTTTGTTGTCGATAACGCTGAGGCCAACAATTTCTTCGTTTTCACCGGTGATTATCGCATCCATACTCATTCACTCCTGCTCTGAGCTTTGCCTTCAAGATTCGAGAAGTCAGACCCTTCTTTCAGTTCCTTGTACATCCGGGTCATCTCGCTGTACATCTGTTCTAGGTCTTGGGCTTGGCTATCGAGGAGCCGGTCACCAGCGTAGTCGACGCCCTGCTTGGTGAGATCGCTGGCCATACCGGCAACAGCACCGACGCCAGCCCCGAGGGCAGTCCCAATCGGACCACCAAGGACCGTTCCAATGGCCGCACCTGCGCCTGCACTCACAAGTGAGCCGCTGGCACCCTTGATTGCAGTTTGGGCCAAGTCATCCATACCAGGTGCACTCGTCGCACCCGGCTTGGCTTCGGTCAGTGTTTTCATGACCAACTGTTGATTGGCTTTGATTTGTTGGACTTCGTCTGCCAGCGTCTCTGGATCGGCTTTGATTTCGTCGACGTCGATGTCGACTGGCTGTTGGTCCGACTGGGTCGGTTGGGGCGGCTGCTCTGGACGGTCACCGGGCGACCTCGTCTCATCGCGGCTGATGCTCCCGAGGCCTGCCCGCTGTACGTGGACCTCCGTCTCAGACATTCGTTGAATATCCAACGCTCCGCCCTTCATTACCTGTTGAGCCGTCTCTTCGGCCTCACGCTCCAATGCAGGATCTGGGTCGACCTCCAGTTCTACATTTTCCTGCGGTAACATCGACACCGTGCTGCCAGTCTGTTGCCTCACGTGCGCTAACTCGTGAGCCAATACATGCTGACCCTCTGGTGATTCGGGATCATACTCGCCCTGATTGAACGCAATATGACTCCCGACCGTGAACGCACGCGCATTGATCGATTCACAGGCCGCAGCCGCCGTCGACCCTGTATGAATCTGGACGTCACCGAACGAATCGCCCATCCGGTCTTCCATCGCTCGCTGGATCGAGGCGTCCAGCGACCGGCCAGTCGACGAAATCACGTCTCGAACCGGCTCTGGAACACCAGTCTCACCAGCCGCGCCAGTGTCGACAGCGGCTTTTTCGCTGCGCTGGAGTGATCGCTTGTTCTGCCGCTCAATGTTGGTTGGTACTTCAGACGGACGCTCGGCCTGTCGCTGGCGGAAGGTCTCCATATCCCACGTTTTGCCGAGAATTTCGGCGGTCATCCCCTCCTCAATCCAGTCGTGGACCTGTGGTCCGTGAGTATCCTCAGCGATCTGTAACCGCTGGAGGATTCTATCATCGGGTATCTGCATCCCGAAATGCTGTTCTGCACGGTCAGTGTCGGTCGTCCAGATGGCCCCAGTCGAGAACTCTTGCTGGGTGGTCGACTGCCGGTGGCGGGCAGTCTGCCCTGCGACATCAGTCTCTTGGGTCTGTGACCGACGCGATGAGCGAAACCCCATTCTCTCAGTCGGATTTTCCCTCGTCTTTGTATAAATACTCTCGTGCCAACATTTTAACAGGGATCACGGAGCAAACTGCGGTTAAGATGACGACCATCCCCGTCTCGCCAGACGAGTTATGAGCTACGCGTCGACCCACGAACATCTACGCGCGGAGCTTGATCGAGTCGACGCCATCCTGGAAGCGTACAATCCCGGCGAGGAGAGCGAGCGCCCTGAATCATCGGGTGAGGGGGCGTCGAGAGCTGAGGCTGAAGGTCCCCTGCCGGACCCGCGGGAGTTGTCACTCGCGGTTCCCGAAGCGGACCGTCGACAAGTGTCGGAGCTCACTACGGAAATACGCGAAAACTGCCGGACCACCGACGACACGCGGCTCCGGATTCGTGTCCTCGCCGAGACGTGTGGGCTGTCGCGTCGACATCTCGACGTGCTCATGCTGGCTGTGGCTCCAGAAATCGATACGGAGTATGGGACGCGATTCCAGCAGGTCCACAATCATCAGTCACTCGTTCGACCGACCCCGCTTTTCGTCGAGAATCTGTTCGGCTGCTCGTGGACCGACCGCCTCGCTGCCGGAACCCTCGTTAGCAGCGACTCGCCACTCCGCCAGCACGACCTCATCGAACTCCAGCCGTCTCCTGCCGAGCATCTCGGTAAGCGCGGTCGACTCATCACCGTCTCTGAACGCATCGTCGACTACCTCAAAGGCTACGACGGCGTCGACCCCGAACTCGACGCCACGCTCGCCGACCACGTCAAAAGCGGCCACAGCGAACGGGGACTGGCCAACTGTACAGCCGACGCCACTCTCGATTCCCTCGCCGTCGACAATGAAATCCAGAGTCGACTCGCAACCCTCACCGATTCTGCCGAGAACGGTCGCCGATTGTACTGGTACGGGCCAGCGACCGAGAAACACCGCGCTGTCGAGGCTGTCTGTAGCGCCGACCAGTATTAAAAGCCGATCTCGCAGCCGTGCTGGCAGCCGACGCGCTCGACTGGCTTCGCCGGGAGGCCGCGCTGCTCGGTCGACCACTCCACCTCACCAACGCGACAGTGGTGACCGACCATCCCGAACTGAACACATCGCTCAAAGCCGTTTTTGATTCCGTTGCCGACCTCGATACAGAGGTCTTCGTCACCGGCAGCGATTCGTGGACGCCGACCGAGACGATGGCCCGCGAGGTCGACGCCATCATCGCATTCCCGTATCCCTCCGTCGACCTCCGGCGGGAGTTCTGGGAGTCACAAGCAACCGAACTGCCAGAGGAAGTCGACTCCGAGGTGCTTGCAGGGACGTTCCGACTCACCCACGGCCAGCTTCGGGCCGCACTGTCGACGGCCCGGTCGCTCGCTGGCGACAAGGCGTTGACTGCCGAGGATATCTACGCGGGCTGTAGCGCTCAATCGGCCGACGGACTGGGCGAGCTCGCCGAGCGGATCGAACCTGACAGCGAGTGGGACGAGATCCAACTTAGAGCCGAAACCGAGCGAAAACTCCAGCTCGTGCGGACCCATATCACACAGCAGTCGACGATCTACAGCGACTGGGGATTTGCCGAGGGATCGAGCCGCGGCACCGGTGTCGTCGCGCTGTTCGAGGGCCCGTCAGGCACGGGCAAAACGATGGCCGCCGAACTGCTGGCGGGCGATGTGGGGATGGATCTCTACCGAATCGATCTCTCCGCAGTCGTCTCGAAGTATATCGGCGAGACCGAGGAAAACCTCGAAGAAATATTCGAAGCCGCGACCAACTCGAACGCTATTTTGCTCTTTGATGAGGCTGATGCGGTGTTCGGCGGCCGGACGGAGGTCTCGGATTCGACTGACAGATATGCCAACGCCGAGGTGAACTACCTGCTCCAGCGAATCGAACGCTACGACGGGATCGTGTTACTGACGACCAACTACGCCTCACAGATCGATTCGGCCTTCCAGCGTCGACTCGATCACACCGTCTCGTTCAAACAGCCACAGCAGTCGACTCGAACCGCAATCTGGACGGAGATATTCCCCGACGACGCCCCGGTTGGCGAGGTCGACTACGAGTTCCTCTCGACCTTTGAGTTCACCGGCGGCCAGATCAAAACCATCGCCCACACGGCGGCCGTGTTGGCAGCCAGCGAGGCCCAATCGAATGGGACAATCGAGATGCGGCATCTCGTCGGAGCCATTCAGTTAGAGTTCGAAAACAGCGGTCGAATGGTCGACCCCACTGAGTACGAACCCTACCAACACCTGCTGTATACTGCTGGGGATGGTGATGCGGACAATACAGTCGACACACCAGATCCAGTTGATTCGTCTACGTCAGTCGCCGCCGAAGCCAACGCGCAAAGAAACTCGGAGACTGCTGACCGCAGCGCGAACGAGGCGACGGAGTCGACCGACGGGAGCCCGGAAGACGTCGTGCGTGCGTTTTTCGACCGGCTGTATGCGGGCGATCCCGCAGTTCACGACCTCTACCACTCTCGGGCAGTTACCGACCGAGTATCGCGGAAGGAACTACGACGAACCAAAGGAGTCGACCACTCGATTGCAAGCGAGATCGAACGCCTACAGGACGACTCCAGCCGGGTTCGGCTTGGATTCAGCCACACGAGAGATGGGACGAAGACACAGATCTCGGCCGAACTCCGCCTCGATGAAGGCTGCTGGCGACTGTTCGATCTGCAGCGTGGATCGACCCGTACAAATACATAAAACCCCGAAGCGAGTACCGCCTGCAAATGAGGGACGCCTACGGGAGCGAGACTGATGACACACGGGAGTGAGGGCAGATGACACTCCAGTTGCCGAGTGAGATCGTCGTCGACCGATTTCTGCCGACTGCCCGGTCGATGCTGGCGGTCGAACTCGACGACCGGGGGTTGCCACAGCAGGAGATCGCCACCAAACTCGGCATCTCACAGGCCGCGGTCAGCAAATACCTCAGCGGCAAACAGACCGGCGAGCCGCGGTTCGCCGACAACCCGCGAATGGTCGAGACCATCGAGTACATCGCCGAGGGGTTTGCAACGGGCACACTCGATGACTACGAAGCACTCTCTGAGCTGCTGGATCTGATTCGGGCCTTCGAGGACCGCGGGCCGATCTGTGCAGTCCACGAAGAGGAAATGCCCGCCCTCGAAGGGATGGGGTGTGATCTCTGTGTGCGAGGCCAAAATAAAGGACTTCAGGCCGAACGCGACGTCTTGGGTGATGTGAGACATGCTGTTCGGTTGTTTTCCAACACGCCAGCAGTCGTCGACCACATCCCGAACGTCGGTTCGAACATCGGGATGGCACTCCCCGAGGCCGACAGCCAGACCGATATCGCCGCGGTTCCGGGCCGAGTCCACGCGATGCGAGGCCGGGTCAACGTTCCATCAAATCCCGAGTTCGGGGCTTCCGAAAACGTCGCTACGACGCTGTTGGCAGTGATGGCCGTCGACCCCTCGGTTCGCGGCGCGGTCAACCTCGCCACCTCCGATGAACTGCTCGCGGCAGCCGACGAGCAGGGGCTTGAGGCAGTTGCGTTCGATGCGAGCTACGAGAACCGCGCCGAGCGGATTCAGTCGCTGCTCGAAGATCGAGACCGCGCCCCATCGGTTCTCTACCACGAGGGTACGTTCGGCATCGAACCGATCACGTATGTGTTCGGTGAGACCGCCGTCGACGCCGTCGAAACTGCGATTGCGTGTCTCTCGGTCGACGCCTGAAGTCGGCTGAGCGATGTCTTTATTTTTCGTGGTGTGGCTAGTTGTTGCATGGACGACTCAGAGACGACCGAGACGGACGATCTCGCGCCCGATGAGGAGACGGAATCGCTCCAAGAACTCGTGAACTACCTGACGCCACGGCGGGACAACGATATGATGGCGACCTACCAGAACACGACCTCGATTGCCTGTCCGGCCTGCGACGAACCGTTCGACTATCTCGTGGTCTGCAAACAGGACCAGACCAGCCTCTCGCTGTCGGACGTGATGGATCTCTGTGTGAGCGCCGACCACGACGGTCGACCGTTCCTGTTTACCCACGAGTAACACCGGTCCAACGACTCACGAATAGCACAAAACCTATCGCGGCGGCCACACAGCGTTCTATCAATGGTGATTGCAGCACCGATTGTGGCGGTCCTCAGTTTCGCCTTGCTCTATGGTGTCCTCCAACCGACCCACCGCGGCCCGACCGCAACCTACTGGAATCGAGGTCGAGAGGCGGTGTTACCGAAGCTCCACCGACTGGCCAGTCGACTCCGAGTAGGGTATGCAGCTTACGAACTCCAAGACCGGGAGTATGCGGGCCGAATCGACGCCCCAGTTGAGGACGTCGACAGACTACTCGCAGCCTACGGCTTCGAGCGAATGCCGCTGTCGGCGTGGAAAACCCTCCCTGATGGCCGAAGCGAGGCTGGCTCGTGGGCACGTCGAGACGGCCCATTGGCGGACCGACAGCTCCACGTGATGCTGTTTCAAACCGGCGACGGTGCGACTGACTGCTACGTGCACGACGAGTACAACGCCTTCCATCCACGGTATGCCGCCAAACACTACCATGGTATCGACTACAGCCCGCGAGGCGGCCATCGACAGCTCCACGGACTCATTGGTGAGTATCTCTACGAGCCAGCCGTCGGCCCGACCAATGATACCGAACAGCAGAACTGTGAAGAAAACTAAGCGGCGCGGCCACAAGCACGAAACACTATCAGATCGGACACAGTAGCAGGGGGTATGGACACCGTGTTGTCGGCAGTGCGGCGGGCGCTCGATCCCGACACGCAGTCGACGTTCGACCGGCGGGTGGCCGAGCAGGCCGAGCGACTCCGGGCCGAGCTTGAAGCGGGGGCCTTCGACAGCAACGGGGCCGCAGTCGGGTTGGAACTCGAACTGTACGCAGTCGACGAAACGGGCGCACTCACACCAATCGACGAGACGGTGTTCGGAGATGGCGGCTACGCCCGAGAGATCGGCCTCCACAACGTCGAACTCAACGCCAGCCCCCAGCGGTTCGATCCTGAGGGCGTCGCCGCACAGGCCGACGAACTCAAAGCGTCAGTGAGCGGGCTCCAGAAAGCCCTCTCGGCCCGTGGCCAACAGCTCATCTGCGATGGAATGTGGACGATTCCACCCGCCGAGGGGAGTCTGCGCTATCTCGATTTGGTCGACACCCACGACGGTATCCAGACCGCGGTCAACATGCCGACCAAACCGCGCTACTGCGCGATGGACAACACCTTGGTCCGCGAGGCGGGCGGCGGAATCGAACTCGACGTACCGGGTGCACACCACCGGTTTTCGACGATCCTCGTCGAATCCCTCACGAGTTCGATCCAACCCCACCTCCAAATCCCGGAGACGGCGCAGTTTCCGACCTACTTCAACGCCGCCATCCGAACGCTGGGACCGGTACTCGCGCTGTCGACCAACTCACCGTTTCTGCCCGGAGACCTCTACAATTCGGTCGACGATCCACACCGACTGGTCGACGAGACGCCACACGAACTCCGGATACCGGTGTTCGAGGGGACCGTCAACGTGGGGGGTCGAACCAAGGCCTGCTGCCCACAGGATATCGAGACGCCGACCGACATCGTCGACCGCGTGGTCGAAGACTGGACCTGCGGCCCGTTCCTCAGCGAGTGGAGCGAAACGCCGACCGAGGAGACAGCCGACGCGGTCGACTCCGTCTGGGAGTTTATCCACAAGTACGGCACCTACTGGCGGTGGGTGCGACCGATCATCGGCGGCGACGCCAGCGACGGCGAGGGTGGCTCGCTCCGTATCGAGTACCGACCGCTACCGACCCAGCCAACCGTCGAGGACGTACTGAGTCTCCACTGGTTGACAACCGGACTTATTCGTGGGATCGTTGCTGCCGACCACCCACTCGTGGAACTGGACTGGGCCGACGCCGAACAAGGGTTCTACAACGCGGTCGACGACGGCCTGAAGGCCGACCTTTCGTGGATCACCGCCGACGGCGAGTCGACAAGTGACCCCGAACTCATCTACCCGGAGCTGTTCGATCTCGCTCGCCGTGGCCTCAGAGCACAGGGGCATACCGACAGCGAGGCCGAACAACTGCTCGCGCCGATGGTCGACCGCTGGGAACGCGGCCAGACGCCGAGCCAGTGGAAGAAGGCCCGCGTACGCGAACACCTCGACGATGGGAAACCACTGGCCGAGGCGATTACCGCGATGCAGACCAGTTACAACCAGCACAGCGGACGCGGTGTGCCGTTTGCTGACTGGTAGTCTCTGGCTACTCTTGCTTACCACGCTGCGTGTCGCTCGTAGGCACCGGTATCAGCGCCTCAGGAAGCTGCTCTGCGAGACGGTCGAAGCGGATGGGTAGGATATGTCAGATTCATCCCCGCGCTAAAGCACGGGGCTTTCTCCTTGAATTTCCGTAACAGACGAACGAAGCCATCGTACCAACTCACGGCCAGCGCTTGCAAAAGCAGTCGTATTGTCATACATCTAGTATTATCGGTGCCGTCTGATAGAATTCTGGTGTATCTCGGCCAGTAAGTCACGAGATGGATGTTACGACGGAGATACCGCAGCCCCACAGTCCGGACAGTCGTCAGGATACCGGCGTCCGTCGACCGCAGCAATTCCATACTCCTCGTTTTCGGGTGCCTTACGCCGCAGTCGACTGCCACAGTTGGAACACTGTTTCATCTCGATACGTCTTCGCGTGAGGATATATGAATCCTCTGCCCGTCTTGAAATGTATGTCTAACTAGATATATAGCTGAAAACTGGCAGTAGGGAGTGGATAAATATGAGAACTGTCAGGTTCAGATAGGAATTTCGATTGGGAGTCGCTTGCGGGCCTGATCGAGCATCGCGTCGACGCGGTCCTGGAACTCCTCGACAGAGCGTTCGACGTAGTGGACGCGCTGGCGAGGTATCCGACGGATAACATCGTTGCCGTCGGCATCGGTGCCGGTTTTGAGCTGCCAGTGGTCCTGGAAGTAGACGATGTGTTCGTTGTCGACTGTCCGTTTCGTTGTGTCGCCGTCAGGGTCGTCGAAGACGATTGTGGCCTTGCCTAACTCGGGATCCGAAACATCGAGTTCCGACTCGTCGTCGGTGTCGTGCGATTCGTCCGCAAGATCCTCGTCGACGCCGGGCTCTGCTTCGAGTTCCGGCTCGGGGTCTGAATCTGACTCGGACATACACGGAGCGAGGGTTGCCATGTGCAAAACACTGCGGGCCGAAATGCAGCGGTAACGAGACTGTACTGCGTGATTAGATGAACTGAAAACAAGTTAGCAATCAGTCCGCACTGACCTGCTGTGGATCCGCAAGGAAGGCCTTGACTCGGCGATCATGGAGCCGTTTCCGCTCGTCAAAGGCACCGTGTTTTGCGCCATCGATTGGTCGTGTTGCAAAGCGGTCTAGACTTTGCCGCTGGTACTCTCAATTGAGAGGTCACAGTTGATTGCTGTTTTGGTCGAACGTTGGAGCAGTTCGTCGAGGAACGCTTGGTAGTACTCGGGGTCGGCGTACTTCACCAACCGAAGTTGGAGTATCGCTTCCAATCCCTCTGCTGTCCAGCGCATCCACTGGT
>Ga0208281_10029_pt1 | contig 33396 bp, 45 predicted proteins | sample AntDeeMetVIRDL14_FD_184781 | JGI IMG/M metagenome (GOLD analysis project Ga0208281, IMG submission 184781) | Saline lake microbial communities from Deep Lake, Antarctica, in enrichment culture - Antarctic Deep Lake Metagenome VIRDL14 (SPAdes)... ... | reverse complement strand
ACCAGTGGATGCGCTGGACAGCAGAGGGATTGGAAGCGATACTCCAACTTCGGTTGGTGAAGTACGCCGACCCCGAGTACTACCAAGCGTTCCTCGACGAACTGCTCCAACGTTCGACCAAAACAGCAATCAACTGTGACCTCTCAATTGAGAGTACCAGCGGCAAAGTCTAGACCGCTTTGCAACACGACCAAAATATTGAGAAGATGTACATTACCAATGAAAAGTGAACGGTGTGGTCAACTGCTTCTACTTTGGATTTAAGTGCCAGAGAGCCACCACATCGAGGAGAAGTGGACGGTGAACCAAGCGGAGACTAACCCTATCACGCCAATCCAAGAAACACGTCGACACCCGTATCGAGACAATCGATGACAGTACAGATGAGGTCGCCGTCGAGACGTTCATTCTACCCTTTATGAAGCAAGGTAGACTCACGATGTTTGATAAGCGGTTAAATATCGTTTCAATCATGAATAAAATCAATTTTGTAGAATTTCAATAGTAGATGTATTTGTAGTAACAAGTAGAGCCGCGATTTTCAAATTTGAACCTGGTGATACCGTCTGCCTCTTGGGGTCATAGATGACAATGCCAGCGTCGACAAGTGCTGGCAGATGAGTCTGGGTAAGTGCATTGTAGGCATTGCGATATGGTTCACCTGTTGCCTGAGACCGTGGTACACTGTGTTCAGTGGCAGCAATTTTACGAGCGAGAGATCGAACAGTCACGATTTCGTCATCGGATCTTGTAAGAATCCTAATCACCAGTCGACGTCGTCGTGTACGGAGAGCATGATACAAGAGAGAAAGGAACTCATCGGCTTTCTCATCACTCATAGATTAACTCACCTTGTGTGAAATTTTGTCAAGCACCATACAAGAATGTTTTCGCGCAGCGTTTTAACTCCTTTGTAGGAGCAAATACGTAACAGATGTGACATCAGGAGAGTGAATTAATGCATGATGGACCCGGCCGACCCCCGGAAGTAACAGACGAGGAGATTCTTGATACTTTTAAAGATAGTAACGATCCTATTCTAACCGCATCTGAAGTAGCGAATCAACTCACAGTTGGTCGTCGCGGGATACTAACGAGGCTCGAAAATCTTGAACAGCGAGGATATCTCAGATCAAAGAAGGTTGGGGGGCGAAGTACTGCTTGGTGGTATCCAGGATATACTTCGACGCAACCGGTTGACCCGAACGAGTAAGCCAAAGAATCTTGCCATAGAGATTCTGTCGGGATCTTGGAGTACTCTTGTTAAATCTTAACCGGCCAGCAGTTGAGACCTTCTTTCGGCAATAATTGACGAGTGCCGAACAACAATCGGCCATAGACTATCTCTGTGCGCGCAAATTGTCCATCGATGAAATCCCGGGATGAGAGTACAGCCACAGAAAACACTGAAAGAGAGAGATCATGTGTTGATGCCGCACTGCAATCGATTAACAAAGAGGCGTTTGATGACTGGTACCGTGCCAGAGAGTTCCGACAGAACATCCGAGACGGTAAGCCGTATTTTAATGGTGCAGGCACTGTTCCCCATGCAAGTCGACATAGTCCGAGCTCGTTACTCCAGTGCCATCGGAAGATCGTCTATCAACAAGAGAATACGCCAGAAGAGCGACGAAATGCTCGAGGCATACTCTGGACGGGACGGGAGATCGAGGAGAAAGTTGTCGTCCCATTTTTACAAGATGTTATTGCCACTGATAAAATCTTCATTCGTAACTCAGTGTGGGTCGATTTCGCGGTGGAAACAAAACAGGGAGATCTCCAAATCAAGGGAGTAACGGACCCCGTTTTGGTTGATGAAGAGAGTAGACCACTTCTACCAACCGAGATCAAGACGACCTCGTCACTAGACTATCTCAACGGTCCAAAACCCCATCACCTCGCACAACTTCACGCTTACCAAGTCGGCCTTTCACGCAAGTACGATCTAGAAGTTACTGAGGGCGTACTCGTCTACGTTTCGCGTGAGAACTTAGAATTGGAAGCATTCCATGTGGAATTCAATGCAGAGTTCTGGGAGAAGACAGTCATCGAGTGGGCTATCACACATTCCGATTATCGTCTCAACAATAAACTGCCGCCAGATGAACCAGAACAGGGCTGGGAATGCAAATTCTGTTCGTATAGAGAGCGGTGTGGTAAGGGGACTGTGAAGTACGCAGATGTCGGAGTCACAGGGTTTGTACCGCAATATACAGAGTATCCCCGGGAAAAAGTAGTCGAGTATCTTGAGTCACGGGATGATGCACAGCTAACACCCGCTCTTGCCAATACATATCCAGAACTAGCGGAAGAATACGACGTAGTAGCCTGGGAATGTCCTCGATGTTGTGCGGCCTATACGATCGGGGACACACGGTTTCAGGAGACTGTAGAGCAGCCTCTCTGTCCCGATTGTGCCGCTAACGATTCAATAGTCGAACTGCGTCCGCCAGTAACAATTGGACAAAAGTAATAACATGAGTACCTACCGAACAGAGCAGTCACTAACTGTTCCAGCACGGACCGGCGTGGAAGAGCAGGAGACACAAACAGGCTTGCGAGCGGCCATCTATGCACGAACATCGTCGAACAGCCAGCGATTTGGGTATTCGATAGACGAACAGATTCATCGGTGCTGGGATACTTGTAAGAAGGCTAATTGGGAGGTTATGTTTGTATTTTCGGACGAGGCAGAGTCCGGCCGTAATACGGAGAGACCTGAGTTTCAGTCGATGCTCGACCGAGCACGAGATAGACTCTTCGACGTCGTCGTCTTCTGGAAATTAGATCGATTCTGCCGTTCGCTAGTTGATCTCGTCAAGACCGAGGAAGAGCTTGATGAACTGGACGTCGGACTCCACAGTGTGACAGAATTTCTCGATACGACGAATCCTGTCGGCAGATTCAATTTCCGAAATTTAGCCTCAGCTGCCGAGTTAGAATCCGATCTGACAAGCCAGCGTGTGAAACTCGGAATGTATGGTCTCGCCCGTGAACGAAAATGGCCCAACAAACAGCCACCTTTGGGGTATGAGAAGGTCGACGATGGGACACTACGTATTGATACTGCGGAAGCAAAGTTAGTTCACGAGATCTTTGAGATGTACATCCAAGAGCGATCAATGCCGCAGGTCGCGTTCCTGCTAAACGAGCAGGGCAAGAGTACGAAACAGAGTGATGCTTGGTGCCGACAGTCTGTGGGGAAAGTCCTTCGAAACGAACTGTATATCGGGCACTATCAAATCGCGGGCTTCGAAGCGGATGTCGAGGAATACCGGATCCTGCCCGACGACTTATTTGATAAAGCGACCGCGACCCGTCATCGGTTCAAGCACGCACAGACCCAGATGGATAAATCACGAAAAGGCTCAAAGGCAAAACGGATTATCGACGAGTACCGAGCGTATCAGAACGGAGACTCCCGATGACAGTCTCCGATACAGAATTCAGCTGCCCACTATGCGATAGCACTGACACCGAAAAAATCAACCAAGATAAGCTGCGCTGCTCGGATTGCAATTTAATTATTGCCGCAGATACGCCCTCAACCGAGTTTGAGATAGCCGCCGAAAGTCTCAGTCAGGATCGGGACGTAGTCGAAACCAGGCAGTGGCAAGATACAGTTACGGTTCGAGACTCTTCGGACGAAATGCTAGTCAGCTTGATCGGAGATACTGAAGATCGTATTAGGGAACTCGACGGTACCACTGAAGACTGCGTGAAAGCAGCAGAGACTGTTGCCGAAGCGTGGGAACAGCAATACTTTCGCGGTCGCAGTATTTCAACTGGGATAGCAGCGGTCGTCTACGCTAGTTTTCGAAAACAGGAGTCGCCTCGTCCACTCGGTATCGTAGCCGAGACGTGTGGCGTATCGGACCAGGAAATACGAACTGCCTATCGATCCCTCAAATCCGACTGCGATATGCATAATAAAATCACGCCTGTGGACACGTATATTCCGTACCTGAGAACCCGGCTCGGATTGGATGAAGTAACAGAACAGCGAGCAAGAGAGATTCTAGAGACATCAATCGGTGTAACTGGAAGCCCGACAAGCATCGCTTCCGCGTGTCTGTATCTGGCGACGGAAGGTCAAGACAAATCGATTACGTTAGCAGAAGCCGGGGCTGTTTCTGGAGTCGCAAAGGAAACCGTATGGAAGAAAACACAGGACCTCAAGGCCTAATCGTCAACTGTCAGAAGAAGACGTAGGATCAGTATCAGTGGTCCACATCGTCGTTCTAAAATGAACATCTCTTCTCCGGCGGTACGCTCACGTCGCCATCTATACCAGAAACGGGACGACTACTCCCCGTCAGACAGGATGGTAATATCCCAAATAAACGCAGTCTCTTCGGCAGTACAACTCTTATCATCATCGTCAGGTCCGGCACTGGAGTTTGTATTCCAACGGTAGGCGACATCAGGCTGTTCGAACGCCCTTTTGTACTTGTTCGGTGGTACATTGACAGCAAACTGATTGCCACAGTGTTTGCAGGTGTAGAGGTACTCTAATGCTGACGAAGTATCCTTCTCGCCGGTTACAGCATCTACAGAGATGCAAAACGGGCACCCCAGTGGGAGAGTGGAGTCAAGCTTGTTAATTTCTCGCTCACTAAACAGTGGCCCCCTGAAGTCACAGTCCTCGCAGTCGTATTCAATAAGACGAGTATCTCGAACTAGGGTTGTGGAACCTGTCTCCGTCAACTCGCCCTCACACTCCTTACACACAGCTGTGAATTTATCGAATAGCTGGCCGACGAATTCAGGTCCGAATCGCATCGTAGCCTGTTCGATTGAGCCCGGGATAGATTCTGCATCGGGCATATCAGGTCTGCGCTCTTCGATGATCTCTTGTGCTTCGTTGTACGTTTGCTTCGGAACACACTGAAGCGTAGGGACAGTCTTCACAACCCGATCTCTCAATGTTAGCTGTCCAATACAAAGTGGACTTTCTAGGATTGTTTTTATTTTACTGTCAGTGATTTTTTCATCATTCGCCAGTTCACGATCGATTCTACGTTTGGTCTCAGCCCTGTTTTCTGACTCGACATAGTGTTCGAAGATAGCGGGAATAATCTGCTGGCCACGCTCGGTCAAATTCAGGTGGTCCTCGTCATCCTTCTCATATCCGAAGTGAGGCTTGCCGAACGGGTACTTTCCTTGCCTGAGACGTTTTAATTGACCGTCTTCTGCGTTTTCCTTGATACGCGAGTACCATTCACGAGCGAAGAGGAGCTCTCGAACGAGAATCTCGAAGTCCCTTCGATCTTCCCAGTCGAAGAAACCGTGGCTGTCTGAATAGAGGACAACACCGTTGTCACGGAGTCGAGAAAGATACCTGATACTTTCCCAGGGATCAGACCGCGTAAGCCGATCGAGTTTCCAGACAGCAAGAACATCGAACTCATCGTCATCCGCCATCTCGAGGATCTTCTCAAGGGACTTCCGGTCCATTTCTGCACCAGATTCAGCGCGTGCGCTCTCACGGACAATCTCTCCCTCTAGGTCCTCGAGGCGTTTGTTCAAACTGGACAGTTGCTTATCGAGACTTGTGTTGTCAAGTTGGTCGGTAGTACTCACGCGTGCAAACACCACCCAACGGCTCTCTTTGAAACGGGCTGGCGGAAGGAGTGACAGAGTTAATACACCTGTCTCGCTTCCGAGGTCTCCGGAGACTATGAGGACCAAACAGACTACGATCGCGATTGAACTCACCAGAGGTCCCATATATGCAGTTGATAAAGACCGCCTGGACCAGTCACCTATACCTGGAGGGCAAATCTACCAAACTGCGTTAGCTGATAATCACCGACATACTCTTTTACGTAACCATCATCTTTGAGAAGACGAATATCTCGATCAACCGAAGACCGAGATTTATCGGCTTTATTTGCAATTTCACGGCTGTCAGAGTGTCCTTCTTCTAGACTCTTCAGGACATCTCCTCTGTGTGCAAGGTGATTTAACAGCTCCGCTACTCGGGGACCGGACATAACCGGAAGTTTATATTGAAACTGGATAAATCTCTCCCCTCTTCGAATCGAATTTTGTATTATCCAATAGAGTGGTTGGATATAATTACCGGATGCGTATTAGCAATATTGTAGCGCTTATGAACAAATTCGCCTCCACTCATCGTTTTGGTTTGGATAAATAGTTAGCGAAATAATGTCTCCATACTTTCTATTTGGTGGGTGTTAACCCATGACAGAAGACCAATCTCGGCTCGGATCAGTCCGAGCAAACAGGGGAATAGACCGGCGAAAGTTCATGAAATCACTCGGAGCCATCGGCATCTCTGGAGCAGGGCTCAACACGGCCATCGGGAAAGCTCGAGCCACTCCTAGCAGGGATCGTGTTCGAATCGTCACTCATCGGTCGAAGGGAGAACCTGTTCGGACTAAACAGGTTCCAAAAGAATGGTTTGAACAGAAAGAGCGAGCACGTCGAGGACAGCAGTTACTCTTCAACCGCCTAGAAGAGTCATCCGGAGTCCTGGGAGTAGGTTACGGTCCGAGCAACGCAGCTGTCGACAATTATCGATTTTTCGAAGTCAGAGTTCATGTCGACCGTTCTGAGGGAACTAATGCGGACATTCCAGAGGAGGTCGATGGAGTGCCAGTTGCCATTACACGCCGGGAAGAATACCAAGACACCTACTACAACGGAAACTACGATCCGGTTCCAGGAGGCGTTGAACAGAATAGTTCGACGGGTACTGCCACCTCGACTGCGAGAGTGGACTACGGTGGCAATCTCTATCTAATGGGCGCGCGTCACCTGTGGGTCGATGATCCGAATGTACAGGATAGCTGCTCTACCCAAGATCCAACAGGTGAAAACGCCTATCAAAGTGACGACTACTACGGACACGTAAAACACCACTTCCAGGACTACGACGCCGCTCTCACAAATATTGAGGCTGATGATCAGGAAGGACAACCGCAGCGCGATGGTTTTACTGACACGATTGTCGACGAAAACGGCTATATCGAGGGATATGTGGATAGTAACGGTATTGACGATATGATGGCGAATAATCTCGAAGTCCGTAAGCGCGGCATCACTACCGGTCCAACCACGGGCGTAATCGAAGAATACTTGGACAATTACTGCAGCACGAGCGTCACGAGACGCAGTCTTCTGCATGTATCCAACGAGCAACAATCCGGAGATTCTGGTGGGCCAGTGTACGACCGTGACTACTTTGAAGGAAATTACTACCTCTTCATGGTTTCTCTCGCCACCCAAGCAACGGGAGCCTCAGAGGCTGTCGGCTCAACAGCCCATTCAATGGCAAACAACCTTGGGATTCAGTGGAGGACTCGGTAGTTAATCCGGAAGGGTGGTTAAGTACCACCCTCCAAGAGTGAGTAATATGACAAAGATCCCGCCAAGCAGGAATGCGATCTCGGGGAGTGCGAGAAACTGAACAAGATTTTTCATAACCAAGACAGGATTTGAGGGATCCGTATCCGTATCAACGATTGTTTCTGGCCTAAGGTTACTAAGTACCCAACCAAAGAGGAAACTCGCAATACCAAGGATGCCAGTGATTCCAAGTGATTGTTTGAGAATCTTGCGCAGAGACCGCTTCTCGTTCGAATTGCCGGCAAATAATATAATCGAACTACTAGTCGGTGCGTACACATTCATTTCACGCCCTCTATCTGAATACCAGATATCAATAATTTCTATGAGTCCAGCCTCCTCAAGCTTATCAAGGTGATACTTTGCGTTTTGGACCGACATATCGAGTGATTTTGCGATATCGCTCGCGGTCTGCGGTTCCTCATAGAGCAAATCAAACATTGAACGAGCCGATTCAGAAGATAACGATTTGAATATTTTTTCGGCAGAATCGTCATTAATTTCGACTAGTTTCGGATTTTGGTCGTCTACCCGTGTCGAAGGCCGATAAGGAAATACACCTGGCATATTGTGCTCAACACTCCTTATTTGAGATCCACGATACGAACTAAAATCAGTGTTGGCCAAGCTAAAGCGGTTGTTTGAACCTGGACGAGTCATAAGTATGTGACGCTCGTATCGGTACCTATGCGCCGCAGAACAGTTCTCACTGCACTCGGAGCCACGACACTCGGTGGCTGTCTCAGCCAAGCGGAACAGTTAGCAAATCAGAAAACGAAGACCATGACCCAACAGACACCCCCAGAATGTGATAGTGACTTGGCGCTGCTTACTACCGATCTGGATCAAAAATATACAATCAAGAAAGGAACGACCGAAAAGTTCTCATTGGAAATAGAGCCTGCATCAGTCAATCTTGGTCAGGATATCTCGATCCATTTGAAAAATATATCCTCCGAGTCGCAGAGGACTGGATCTCGTGATCATTACGCAATTCAAAAGAAAGATAATGGTGAGTGGGATCACATTTTTTCGACCAAAGGTAATGTGCTTCTAGATGCCCAAGCAGTCGATCACGACCCAAGTGATGGATTCACTTGGGAGTTCACTGTGTCTCCAATCGGTTTTTCAATCGGCCCATATTATGTCTGCAAAGAATTAAAATCCGGCAAGTACCGATTTGTCTACTTCGGGCTACCCAATGATGCAGCACTTGAAAGTGCCTTTGAGATCTCGTCTGATTAGTATCACTTGTCTGAACACACTTCACGAGTCGATTATGTTGGGATTTGCTTCGGTGACTCGAATGGCTTGAAACAATAAAGTGGCATATGTCCTGAGTAGCAAATTCTTACTGTAGACAGCGATCTGATTTGAGGATCTCTCTTACTGCCGGTGTCAGCACCTCAACCCTGCGTTGAGTTTATTGTCCCCTCAATGGGTGAGGGGCTCACTGTACTGGCGAGTTCCCGAAACACGGTGAGAACGATGGCAACTAGAGACATCTACGAGACGACGTTCGACGAAGACGTCCAGACCGACACGAGGTCGAATCAGTGTCCCGAGTGCGACGGCCGAGTCACCACTAATACAGTCGAAACCGTCTGCGAGGAGTGTGGGCTCGTCGTCGACGAGCAGCGGATCGACCACGGACCAGAGTGGCGAGGGTTCGACGAAGACGAGCGTGAACGGACTGGCGCTCCGTTGACGGCAGCGCGGCACGATCGGGGGTTGTCGACGGAGATCGGGCGCGGGACCGATACGAACGGGAATGAACTCTCCGGAAAGAAGCGACGCCGGCTCGCCCGGATGCGGCGTGAACAGACGCGCGGGCGGTTTCAGTCGAAAGCTGAACGCAACCTCGCATACGGGCTGGGCGAGGTTCGCCGTCTGGCGAGTACCCTCGAGCTCTCCGATTCGATCCGCGACCAGGCGTGTCAGCTCTTCCGGAGTGCCCAGAACGAGGACCTGCTTCGGGGCAGATCCATCGAGGCCATCGCCACGGCTAGCGTGTACGGGGCCTGCCGCTGTAACGATCGACCAGTGATACTCGACGAGGTCGCTGATTCAGCACGCGTCGAACTGTCTCGAGTGAGAAACGCGTACAAAACGCTGAATACAGAATTAGGACTCCCTACCCCACCGAGAAGGCCGCAGTCGTTCATTCCGCGCTTCGCGTCAGAATTGGACGTCGCTGACACGGTCCGACAGCGGGCGTTTGAACTCGCAAAGGGCGCTGAAGCGACGATTATCTCGAACGGATGCCAACCGACAGGTGTCGCAGCGGCCTGCCTCTATAAGGCTGCTCGGGAGCAGGGACAATTTTTCACGCAAACAGATCTCGCAGAGGTGGCGGAGACAACGCCGGTAACGATACGCACACGATGGAACGAACTAGAGGAGGTCGACGATTCGAAGTCAGCCCCCGCGTAGCGCGGAGGCTCTGAAACCTTGGTTAATCGTCGAAGGCTTTCACCAAATACTGACCGTTCTGGGTAAGTCGATAGATCTTCTTCCCGTCGCGTTCCTCCGCTACTTCGATCATCCCTGCCTCCTGTAGTTCGCCGAGATGTGTGTAGATATACCCATGGCTCAGGTTCAGTTCAGCGGCAAGCCCATAGCCGTGAAGTGGTTCAGAACGTAGCTGTCGGAGGATATCCAATTTGGTATCGCTGATGAGACCGCCCATTACCACAGGGTATTCTGACCGGTCTGGGGAAACTCATAGAATAGAAATCTCTGACCGGTCAGAAAAAGCAAACAAGTCAAAAGACCTATTGAACCGGGAGAATTGGAATCTATGTACTACCCCAAATTACGTTTCCGGTCCACCGAACAGGCCCCGGCGGGAGAATCGTACTCAACGGTGTAACTATCAATGGGACCAAACAACGAGACCAACCCCCCATCCTTCAATTACGGAGATCGTCCGAGTACAGGAGTGATTCGAGCAGTGGCATGGTTCAAAGGTGTTGAACCGACCGCACTCACGCCATTACAAGGCGTAATCGATGTAGACGCATTGAACGCCCTGTTCGACAAGCCAGAGGAGACAGATCTCTCGGTGTCGTTCGAATACGATGAGTGTGTAGTGGAAGTTACTAACGATGGCACGATAACGATTCGAGGAGCATCGGACGCTGGGTCAAGAGAACTTGACCAAGAGACAAACGTGCTGTTTCTCGCGCCAAGCAGCAGTCACCCCGAAGATGAAGGATGCAACGACTTGTTGTCCGCCGTCCCGTCCAGTCGCGCAAACTTGCTCGGGGTAACGTACGAGTCTCCAGGCACGAACCGCCTCAACATATGGGAATTCGAGGAAGAGACCCCTGCACACATCTCACTCATCAATGTTGGAGACTTTGCACGATCATCTGCCTCACAGCCATCCAAGAGGGCGCTTCCACCTGAACGGCTAGAGGTTGACGCCGTTCTCGACCCCGCGGATCTGACGACACTCGGAATACGAATTAGTGAACAACTTTCGGAGTGGGGAAGTACCGATGAGCAACCCGTTGTCTGCTTCCATTCACTCACAGAACTTCTCGAAGCCACAGACCTTAATCGGGCCTTCAGATTCCTCCATCTCCTTACGAGGCGTCTCTCGTTGGCAGGAGCGATAGCGCACTTCCATCTAGATCCCGAAACGTGTGACGAGAAGACGATTGAGACCCTCCGACCGTTATTCGATGCCGTTCTCGAAGTTGACGAAGACGGAACGTGGTCGATGTGCGTGCAATAGAGGACTACCACCAATTTTCCCCAATTGCCGTGCGAGGGGCTAGTTACCTTCAGCGGAAGTGACATCCCTGAATACAACACCGGTCAAGGAGGATTGCCACCCCTCAGGTTGAAGTACCATTACGGACGAATCTATGAGCCAATCGATGAACGACTACTACACTGACTTCGAAGAACTCCGACCAATCGGCGAAGCATCGCATATTCCGGATGAGAAACTTAGCGAATGCGGTGACAGTGCAGCCCATCGGCAGCGCGTTGCCACAACCGAGAAAGGGTATCCGAACGACGCGACTGAATCAAACACGGAGTGTCGGTCCTGTGGGGCGTCAGTCCCAGACGGGCAGACGAAATGCCGGTTCTGTCTCACTAACCATCTCGAGAGTGACGCCGCTAGTACGAACGAGTCAGCGTCGACGACGTTCCTCGGCATCATCCACCTAATCGTCGAGTCGACTACGTTCTACGGCGCCGTGGCGAAGGGCGGCGCCGCGGCGAACCTCCTCTCTGCCAACCAGGCGGAGCCCGCCGTCGACGACTACACGCTCATCTACGACCTCGACGAGGCGCCGGCGCGCCAGCTGGCCGAGCAATGGCCCTCACTTCCCGACGCGGTACAGGTGTCGTCAGCGGAGGGAGAGGGGCTTCTCAGTGCCGCCCGTGACCGGACTGGGTGGCACGGGCAGGAAGCGTCGGAGCGTCAGGAGCAGGCCCCAACGCGGCTCTACGACCAACGTGGGGACGGCATCCGCGACGCGTCGCGTCTTGACGCGATCCTCGACGACGCCGACGACGCGGTGTGGCTGGTTCCAGCGATGGCGCTGACCGAATCTACTGGCGAGGCTGCGGCTGATCGACAGGATTCGTCGGTACCGACGACGCAGGAACTCGACTGTCAAAACTGTGGACGGGCGACCGACCATCGGTTCAAGACCCACGAGTCGGTCCCGGATGCGGCGTGGACGGGACAACCGATCTGGGAGTGCCGGGTGTGTGGCTCGGCTCGCTACGGCCCCAGTCTCGCGTAGGGCCAGTGCTGGCCGTCGATTAACCAACACCCTGCGAGTAGCGTCGAGATTCGTTGGTTAATACCGTGATCTCCTGCAAGCCCGACGGCAGTCCCGATGGGAAGTCGTTCCGCGCCGGCGAGCGGTGAGGCGCTTCCGATGGAGCAAGAGTTCAAACAAGGGTACCGGATGCATCGTATACTCAGCAATCTCAACCGACTCGACGTCGACCGATTGGACGCCGCGGATCGAGAGCGAGTCGAGACCGCGAGAGACCTCCTAGAGGAGGTGAGCCTTCTCACGAGGCCGGGCGACGGAGCCGGGGCGGGCGCCCAGGCAGACTCCTAACTGGAGGCGCCGGCCACGCCTCAGGAGGCACCTCTCGCGTCTGTTTTTCGCCCCCGACAGGGGTGCGGGGGCGACCCCGTGAAGTCCAGATATGGCGACACTGCAAGCTGCGACGACGTCGACCGGCGCGATCGTATCGGATCCGCAGGCAGTCCGCGAGCTCTGTGAGAGCTACTGCTTCGGGACGCTCGATTGGGAGGTTACCGAAGAGGGAGAGCTCACCATCTGGGGGTACGATGACTTCGAGGTGTACGAGGCGCGGGAGAACGGCCTCCCGGACTACGAGGGCGGTATCGTGACCCACGAGTTCTTGCGAGAACTCGCCGACCACCTCGAAGCTGACGAAGAGTTCGACATCCAAACGACCGGGTATACGAAGTGTCGATTCCCGGTCCTCGCAAAGCGGTACGTCGTTCGCGACGGCGAAGTCCTCCACGCTGACCTCAGTTCCCCCGAGCCGATCGACGAGTAGCGTTGTTCATCCCCCGGGAGGGGTGCGGGGCGATCCAGTCGTGGGTCGTCCTACGAGGTGATTGTTCAATGGGCCACCGCGCACTTGTTGCGTACGAACGTACAGACGGACAGTACACGCTCCACTACAGCCAGTGGGGCGCAGCGAACCTGAAGCTCAAGCACCGAATCTCTGCTGAGTCGCCGTTCGGTGGCGACGACACCGACTCCAAGTGGGCGAAACAGCTGCTGGCTGAACTAGCCGATGGCCTTGAGGCAGACGCCGTCGACGGCTACCTCGCCGACGAGGATCGACCGTCGACGGTCGTCGAGCCGAAGCCCCGTGCCACCGGGCTTACCCTCGACGAGATCGTCGCTGACCACCTCGACTACCTCCACCACGAGGCGTTCTTCGTGGTGTCGACGACGTTCGAGGTGACCGCCTACCGGACGCTGTGGTTCGGCCTACAGTACGAATCGGAGACAGTCAAACAGGGGGAGACGGTCGGGAATGGCGCGCTCGCGACGGTGCGCTGGTACGACGGCGAGCCGGTCGGCGACGGCCACCTGCAGGGGCAGTTCGCGGCCTTCAAAGATGTCGTCGGAGACATGCTCGACAAAGGCGTCTTCACACCGTCGACGGCGAGACAGTATCTGAAGCGGAAGCTCGCCGAGCGGGTCGGAGACCGACAGGAGCTGCGCATTCCGACCGGGGAATCACCCTTCGAGAAGGCGAGTCTGAACCGTTCATAGATCAGGACTGCGTCGACCAGTTGCTGTTTTTCAGGGGCGGAGAGAACCGAGCCCCTCTGTAGGCTCGTGATTTGATGTCCGAGAAACCAGACGACGATCCATTCGACGATTGCGAGTTAGACCCCGACGCGATCCTCGGGACACACATCTTCAAAGACGTCCTGTTTACCGACGGCACGGAAACACCGGTAAACGTGTTGACCGGCGAGACACCGGCACATTCGCAAGCGACCGTCGAGGAAGCGAAGGAGTTCGCTGCGAGTATTGACACGGACACGCCACAGATCGCACTTCCGGCGTCAGTCGAAACGCAAGTCGAGACGCAGAGCAAGCCCTACACGGCGGCTGCGTTCTTCCACTTCAAGGCGACCGGCTCGCTCAAACGTCACCGCGCCTACCACGCCGCGTACGACTCGGATGCGTTCACCATCGACTTCGAAGCTGACTACGAGTCCGGAAACCTGACCATCACAGTCGACCGAGCGAACGTGTCCTAAGAATCGACCGCTAGATTAGGGTTTTTCGAGCGCCGGCGATGGGTGCCGGCGCAGCAGGAGCGAGCGAGCAACGACTCCCGGTGCGTCGGCGCTTCGAGGTGTTCGAGATGCACATGGTCATTTACAGTCTGGTAGAAGCATCGACAGAAGACGAAGCACTATCCACCGGAAAGACGGTGTTCGACCGCCTGGTCGGCGCGGACCCACACGCTGGCGCCGTCTTCGACTACCACGTGACGTTCGACGAGGAGGATACGTCCGTTGCGGGGAAGGCGCGATGGGGTGAGTTGCCGACTGCAGCCCCCGTCAACTCCGATGACGGCCAAGACCTGCTTGAGCGTGGCTGGAAGGCGACGAAAGAGGAGTTCGAGCGAAATCTCGACCGGGTGAAGGAAGCCATCGACGAGCTCTCCGACGAGGAGATCATGCGCGACGAGGACCTCGCGCGGCACGCCTTCCACCAGGTCGGCGCGTACGACGGCCCGGCGATCTTTCTGTACACCGAACACGGAACCGGCATTCGCCACCGTGGACAGCTGGACCGACTCCTTGAAGAGAGTGAAGAGCTCTGGATCGTGCCCGCCGACGTCCACTTCTAACAGATGCCCCGGATCACCAACTGGCGACGTGAGAGCCGCACGCCCACACTCGCATACCGGAATACCGAGACCGGCGCTCGGGCGGTCTTACACCGAGCACCGGATTCGTACCGCTACAAGTGGCGTGGCGTAATCCTCGTCGACGGCTACCCAGTGTGGTCGCGGGGGTACGAGACGAAGGACGCGAAATCGTTCCGTGATGAGCTCCGGAAACGGCCAGCGCCCGAACTGAGTTGTCCCGAGTGTCCGAACAGCGACGTGGCAATCGGGGGGAAAACGGCTGACGGTGCGAAGATTCAGCGCTGGTTCGAGTGCCGGAACTGTGGGTACGAAGCATCCTCGAGAATCGTGTACGGCGCCGAGCGCTGATTGATGGGAGCGTATCTGCGGTGACGTTTATTTTGGGCCGGAATGGATGGCCCGTCTCAATCGGGCCAGATCCACAGATGAGTCTGGAAGTCATCGACCGCCACAGCGAAGCACTGTTTGAGTTCCTCTGGTGTCCGGTCTGCGGGCACGAGATATTCAGTCACATCCCCTTCGAGGGGATGTTCTGCAAGAACTGCAATACGCAGGTTAAACTGCGAGAGTCACGGGAGACACGCGGCTACGAGGAGGCCGTCCTCGCCTGCTTCGACACCGATTCGACGTGGAACCTCCACGTCGACGAGAAACTCCGTCGTGATCTTCCGGATGGGTCGGCGCGGGTGAAGGTCCTCGGTGCCCCAGGCGACTATGAAGTCGACTGGTGGAGTCCGAAGCCAGATGAGGACTGGGAGCCGGTCGAACGTGGTGAGTTCGACGACGTCGAGGAACCTTCGGAGGTCTCTCGTTTGGCTTAGCGAAGCACTGCTACAAATCTAAAATTGAGTCACAGAGAATAATCGCATCGATTAAGTACTCGGTCCTGCCATCTGTCTATGAAGTTAATGTTTACTCGAGATGATCTCCCTCGTAATGACCGTCTTTCTAATCCGATCACAGTCCTCGTTCGAGAGGTCTCGCCCTCCAGCAGTAACAAACTCGATTTTGAAGTTACAGTCGAGGATGCAGACGGACATACAATCTCTCTTAAAATCTGGTCGACGCATTCTCTCTCCCTTTCGCTTACCGAAGGTCACCGGTACGAACTGGAAGACGTCCGAGGAAGGTACTGGTCACAGGGTGGAAGTCGACACTACCAGCTCGACAGTACGAAGGATCTGACAGTAACTGAACTCGGTCCGGCCGATGACACCGCGACGCGACTCTTGATTGTCGGCGACACTCACGTCGGTTATCGGCATCGTCGCCGTGATAAGAAAGCAAAAGGTGCTAAAGATCTCGACGCTCGTGATCGCTTCCAAGCGGTAATGGATCAGGCCAACACCCTAGACGCTGATGCCATTGTCCACGCCGGGGACATTTTCGATCACGTTGCCATCGGGGCAGACCGGTCCTTTGTGATAGACGCTCTCAACTCAGAGCTCAATATTCCGTTCTACTACATCTACGGGAACCACGATGAGCCTGCTAGCCGTCGAACAGTTGATGGAGCAACTAATGATACGTCAGAGATTGAGCGTCTCTTGAAGAATGGAGAATCAGTAGGGGAAACAGACGTTACGCTATTCGGAATCGACTACAGTCACGATAGCTTCCCGGGCGAACCGCTCGAAGCCTCGGTTCAATCAGTACTTTCAAACGCGAATGTATTGGTCGTCCACGATACTCCATACCCCGTCCGGAATGAAAACGGGTACCACATACATCAAAAGAGGGGAGCAGATTTTCGGAAGGCTATTGAACAAACCTCCGTTGAAATTGATCTCATCGTCTCCGGACACATGCACGTCGGTCAACAGGGCACGCTTGATGAGTTCCAAACGCCCGTCCTTGTTACCGGAGCACCAGCACCAATCAATAGTGGGAAAGAAGACAACAACCCGTCAACGTGGCTCCTCCGTGTGACTGAGAGCGGCGTTGACGGCATCACACGACACCCTCTCTGAGGACTGGTTGTTGTTGCGCCGGCGGTATTTGATGTCGACACGAAGTCAACTCAGATTCGTCCAACGAGGCGACCAGGATGACGAACCAAACGATTCGGACCGGGTCGCACAGGTATACCGACGCTCGGACGGCTACCCGACGAGCGTCCTGCAGGATCTCATCCGGCTGAAGGAACTGCTCGATGCGACCCACGCCGAGAGAGAACCGGCCTACACGGCAGCAGCGTTCGTGTTCCTCGACAAGCTCTCGAGGCCCCACCGACGAGGCCTTCGAGCGAGCCACTTGGCAGTTCCACAGCCCTAGAGCACGCGCTCGAAGAGCTGGTCGCTAAGCCGGCGTGAGAACGCGACCGGTCTAAATGATGCCGCCGATGACGAGCAGGCCGACGACGAGCAGCAGCGTCGCGACCACGCTCCCTCCAGCGAGTAACTTGTTCTCCATCGCCTTCTCGTGGAGTGGCATTGCGGCGTATTCCTCGCGGAACGCCTCGAGGTTGTCCTCGTCGTAGAAGTACTTCATCTTCAGCGCGAACCGTTCGGTGACCGCACAACCAGTACAAACCGGCTCGCCTTCCAACCGTTCCGTTTTGGTGTGGCTGTTGCAGGCGATGGCCCCGCAGTTCGGACAGTAGGTGTACGTCTCATCGACGCCGCTCGTGTCACAGTGGACGCACCGATGGATGCCGTCCTCGTCTGTTACTCTGGACGGCCCTGCCGCGTAGTACTCGTAGGGGTAGGTGTACTCCTGGAGTTCCGTCGTCTGTCGAACCTCAGGAAGGTACACCGGTTCGATCGACTGGACCGAGATATCCGAGCGGTTCGGCTCGCAGGTCTTGTTGTAGGTGACGTTGTTGTCGCCGGTGTAGGTGACCGTCGTCGTGTGGTGCTGCTGGAGCCGCTCGACGGCCCACTCTTTGTACTCGGTCTGCGTCTGGCCGAACCGGTTCTCCTCGACGTCGTCGAACACCTCCGCGAACTGCTCGGTATCGAGTTCGACCGTCGCGTGGAGGTTCTCGGTGACCAGTGTCGTGACGTCCTCGTTGACGACCTGCGGCTGCCCGCGTTCGGCGTGGGCAACGAATCGAGTCCGGTCGTTGATCCGGTGGATGACGCCCACCGACGTCTCGAAGACAGCGTTCGTGTCGGCGGTGACCGCAACCACCGGGCGGAACGTCACCGACGAATGCGGTTTTGGAAGGTCGGCGGCCTCGATGTTCTCGATGTCGCGGAACGCCTCCGTGACTGGCGCGTCGACGTCGGCGGCCGGGTCGTACGGGCGGAGCGTCTCGTCGCAGAGAATCTCGATGCGCCCGTTGTAGAGGTCGAGGCCGATCTCGTCGGCGATCCTCCGGAGGTCCTCGCCGTCCAGCAACTCGATTGGGTGGGGGTCGTCGTTCTGCTGGAGGCGGTTTGCGTACTCCTGAGCAGGGTTCGTAAACCGGCCGGTCGTGACGACCATTCCGCGTTTGGGACCGTCGAAGTCGAACGTCGCGATCGCCGAGTGGAGCTTCTGGACGACCGGCCGCCCGACAGTCCCCGTGTGCTTGCACTCGACGATGATCGCACGCCGCGTGCCGTCGACGACCTCCTCCATGATGACGTCGCGACCCTCGTCAGCCGTGCGGTCGGCCTGGCGGACGTTCTCGTAGCCGAGGTTGCGGAAGACGTCCTCTACCACGTCCTCGAACTCGAACCCTGAGAGATCGTTCAGTACAGCCATCCCGATATATCTGGACAGTACGTTGCAACTGTCAAATACGTTGCCGAACGCTACGCCGTCCTGTTTGTTGAACCCCTGAGAGGGGTGCGGGGTCACCGAACCGCCCGCGAGCAACGATGAACGGGAATGTACCTATGGCCAGTGCGGAATCGGTTCCAGTCGCATCGCCCGCACATTCTCACCGAGACGCAGTCGAGTACGTCGGCTTCCGCGTTGACGGCCAAGCCGTTGTGCTGAACCTCTCGGAACATCGGCGACTCTCCCTCAATCGCAGTCTGGACCTCGTCAACCACAGTCCGAGCGGGTTCGAGTGGGGATACAGTGGTAGCGGGCCCGCCCAGCTCGCGTGCGCACTCCTGCTCGACTACTACGACGATGAGCAGTTCGCCCGTGAGCACTACATCGCGTTCCGGAATCAGGTGGTCTCACAGCTGGAGTGCGACGGTGCAGCGGCGTGCTGGCACCTCACCGGCGAGAAGATCGACGCTGCGATGGCGACCCTTACCGACGACGTCGTCGCGCTCTCCGACGGTGGACGGCCGTCACCGACGCTCCCCGGGAACTGGCGAACCGTCTCTTGCCCGGACCGGCGGGTCTTCCAGCGCGCTGATCGCGACCACTACATCGTACTCGGGGATGGAAGCGACGAGTGGCTGGTCGTTCTCTGCAGCCAGGGCGACCGTGCATATCCTGCCCCGCTCGCACATCGGACGGTTGCCGAGGAGGCTGACCCAGAACGGGTAATCCGGGAACTCGCCGAAGCGAGCAACGACCTCATCGAACCCACAGAGGGGGAGCACTGATGGAGACGCTTCGGCTGGCGCGAGCCACCCACCATCTCCTCGAACGTGGTGTCGAGGCGCTCGAGAAAATAGGGCGCGAATTGGAGCGGTACAACGACGGACAGGAGCGCACTGACGGAAACAACTGAGGATGTGAGTACACACTCCAGGTCGAACGGTAGTTCGTGAGATGTTGTTTTTGCGCCCGGGAGAGGGGCGCAGGGCGCGAGACGATGCAGTCGCACGTCAACGAGGATTCCTGAAGTGAGGTGACTGAGATGAAAGATCCAGAGTCCAGAACCATCTTTGCTGGCGTCGATGGACGTACAGACACCGAGCTACCCGAGTGGTACCGAGAGCGTCACGGGAATGCAGACCCCGTGACCTTCGCCGAGGCGGTCCGTGATCTTCCGCAGGCTATCGAGACGACCGTGGCGTACCAAAACCCGTACACAGACGAGTGGGTCGAGACAGAGCGGTTCAACACGCTCGTCGAGCCGAGTCGAGCTCGGGAGCAGGCCCGAGATGAGGACGCAGAGACGGACCCGTTGTTCCACGTTCCGACAGACAGTTACGCGATCATCAACCCAGTCGACGTCTACGGCCCGCTGGAGGAGGTCCTCCGCGAGGAAACCATCGACGGGACGCCGCTGGGCGAGGTGATGTTCGGCGAGATTCGGCGCTACCGGGGCGGCGGCGAGGTCCACATGGACATCATGTTCGATGGCCTCGAGGTGCGCCTTCCTGGCCGGTCGGACCCGATCACGATGGGCGTCACGTCGGGCTACGACTTCTTCGGCGAGCACGCCGTCTACGTGGAGGGGTTCGCTCAGGATGGCTATTGCTCGAATACGATGCGCTCGCTCACCGACAAAGAGGTCATCAAACACGTCGGCGACGTGCGGAACTTCCGGACCTGGTGGGAGGAGCTCCTCGCACAGGTCGAACTCGTCGCCGACGACCTCTTCGAGTTCATCCGGGACGCGCAGGACATCGACCTCGACTTCTCGGAGCTCCCGTTCACCGTCACGGAGTTCTATACCCTGTTGGGCTTCCCGGACTACCTAGCCGAGCGTGCCGCCGGCGATGCAGAAGCCAATGCGGCGTCTCCCTTCGAAATCGACATGTGGACGCTACATTCCGGTGCGACGTACGCGCTCACCCACTTCTTCCAGGGGAAAGAGGGGGCGTCCCTCGATCAGTACGTCCGCATTGCCAACGACATCCTATTCAACCCGGAAGGCACCATCGAGCGCGTCGAGCAGGCGTACGAGCAGGAGTTAGAGGCGGACGGGGACGACGGGTCGCAGGCGTCGCTGGCCGGCGAACGAGCGCTGGCGAGCATCGAGCGCGTCAGCGACGACCTGCAGGAGAAAGTCGAGCAGTTCGAAGAACGCGAGGACGCGCTGCGCGAGCGGTTCCAAGAAGCGATGGCCTGACGCTGCATAGGTGACGTAGTCGTCTGTTCTGTTTTTCTCGCCCTGGAGGGGTGGAGGGCTACCGAGATGGAACAGTCCACGATTAGCGACGGGAGTGACGACGAATTCCCACCTGAGAAGCGTCTTGAAGCACCGAATTACCGATTGATCAAGGCCGGTATCGCGACGATCCCGGATATGGAGACCCTCCAAGAGTGTGTTGCCTACGAGAACGCCCACCAGAATCGGACGCAGATCCTGCGCCGGCTCAAGTGGAAGGCCGAAGAGCTACGTGAGGACGAAGAGTAAGCCCTGTTCTTAACCAACACACTCCGCGTGAGTTCCCCGTATTGTTGGTTAACAGACTATGCCTCGGTTTTTCGGGCCCCTGAAAGGGTGCAGGGCAGCCAGCAGCGGCCTCGCGAGCCTAATCATGTCCCTCGAGCTGAGCTCCAGCGCCAGCACCGCCCGCGAAATCGCCGCCGCCAGACAAGCTGACTACGTGGCGTTTCTGCATCGAGCGCCCTTTGTCGTCGACGCTGTCGAACTCGGCTTCCTTCCCGGCTTTCGCGAGGACTGCGGGTACCAAGAGACGCAGTATCAGGACCTCAACCTTCCCGTAGGGATGCTCGACAATGATTTCCGGAATCCCGATCTGAAGCGGTTCGTCGACCGCTTTTTCGAGTACGAACCAGAGGTCGGGGTCATCGGGGACGTCGATGAAATCGACGATGTCGACGCCCACGTCGCTGCTGCTCGTGAGATCCAAGCGAGCTATCCCGAGGCCGAGCTCATCGTCGTCCCGAAGTCACAGGCGGTGATCGACGCGATCCCTGAGACCCTCGTCCTCGGGTATTCACGGGGATACGCCGACCGCCTGGCCCACGAGTTCTCCGACCCAGCCGATTGGAGAGGGCGGCGCGTCCACATCCTCGGTGGGAGTCCGCCAAAGCAGCTCGACGCCATTCGACAGTTGACCAGACCGACACTCACCGACGAGCCACCGGCCGACATCGTCGGCGTCGACTGGAACGGGCTGCATCGCGGCGCGCAGTTCGGTGAGTTCTGGACGGCCGACGGCTGGGACGACAGCGGTCGCGACGCCGACCACGTCACCGTGCGAAAGACGGTGCGTCACAGCCTCGCCCGCGTCCGTGAGTTTTGGAGGGCCCACGGAATCTGGCCCGAAACGACACCGCAAGACCAGGGGCTCAACGTCGAGTACGAGGGCCCGAGTCCTGCCGATCTTGAGGACGCCGCCTGTTCCGAGTGCGGGACGAACGTCTGGCGAACCCGCCGCGGCCCGTACGTCGCCGAGTACGATACCGGCGCCATCTGTGGATACTGCAGCTACGAGTGCTACTTCAGCCACCGTCACCGGAACAACCTGGAGGAGATCGCCGGCGAGCAGAGCGTCTACCGCCCGCCGACGTGACTTCGCGACCTGTTTTTCGTGCCCCCAGAGAGGGCGAGGGCTCCTTCGAAAGCTCTCAGAGGTGACTTCCAGTGAGTCAACAACAGAGTCCCGACACCGTCTCGATCGACGAGATCCCGGTCGATATCGACAACACGCAATCAGCGGAGGTCGATCCCGCCGACGTCCCCGACGAAATCGAATCCATCACCCGTGGGCTCGCCGGTGAGCAGCCGCCGACGAATCCGCTGGTCGTGCTGAAAGCGGCCCGGTGGTGGTACATTCACGGCAAGGGCGGCACGGATCCCGCCTTTCGATGGGCTATCGAGTGGGCGCGGCACCTCGCGACCGACACGCCCAGCGACGTTGAGCGCTTCGACGAGTTCCTCGAGTACCTCGTCACGGTCGGCTTCGCTGACGAACCCCACGAACTCCGGTAACCGCGAGAGCGGTTTTTTGTGCGCCCCAGAGGGGGTGCGGCGCGTCCTGAACAGACGCAGTCGCCGTGAACTTGATTCGGTGAACACAATGGCTACGACTAGTACCTCGTCGGTCTCCTTCGAGGAGACCGACACGCGAGACGACGAGATGAACAGTACGATCGAACAGTGGATCGACGAGCTCGTCGCCGGCGTCGACGACGCGCAGGCCAGCGAAGAGTTCCAGGAGTGGCTCGACGTCCAGAGTCGCTTCCACGACTACTCCTACCGGAATACGCTCCTCATCAAGCGCCAGTATCCAGAAGCGAGCCGGGTGGCGGGCTACCGGACGTGGCAGGAGGAGTTCGACCGCCACGTCACGGAGGGCGAGTCGGCCATCTGGATCTGGGCACCGATCATCACGAAACAGTGCCCGGAGTGCGAGAACTCGCCGAGCTACCACGAGAACAGTGACTGTGACTACGACGAGACACCGCCTGAAGAGTGGTCGAAGGGACTCGTTGGATTCAGACCCGCATCGGTGTTTGACATCTCCCAGACCGACGGTGAGCCGCTCCCCGACCTCGACACAGAGGCGACCGGGGACGCCGGCGACCTTGTTAGCCAATTGACCGACGCTGCTGACGAGATCGGCGTGACGGTGCGGATCGTTCCAGCCGAGGAGTGGACGCACGGGGAGGCGAAGGGTATCTGCGAGCAGCTGAGCCTCGTCGACGTCCAGCCGCTCGTCGAGGTGCGCGATCGGGAGAACGAGGCCGACCTCGCGCGGACGCTGATCCACGAGTACGCCCACGCCTTGCTCCACTTCGACGTCGACGACGACACCGAGCGGTCGAAACGCGAAGTCGAGGCCGAAGCCGTCGCGTACGTCGTCGGGCGCTACTGCGGACTCGACACCAGTGGGTCGGCATTCTACCTCGCAGCCTGGGAGTCGGACGATCCCGAGGTCGTTCGCGAGCGGCTTGGACGGATCAGTCGGACGGCAGAGGAACTCATCGACGTGCTCGAAGAGCCACCTGCTCGCTAAACTGGTTAACCAACAGATTGCTGGGATCTCCCTCTTTCGTTGGTTAAGTTTTCTGCGCCCGCAGAGGGGCGAAGGCGCATTCTCACCTCCGTCGAGAGCGTCTTAATTTCTGTCAAGGGCGTATTCCACGGGGCGCAGAAAACTACAGACAGCGGTGAGGACAGCCTAGGTACCGACACATCGTCGTTAGTGACCACAGCTGCGTGATGGCCACTCACGACTCACAGTCAGGCACCCGCCTCGGAGAAGTACTTCCACTCTGCTTGCCCGAACTATAAGCCACAGAGTCTCTAATTTTGAAGAGAGGGAGCAAAGCTGGGTCAGTCTCACCGACCGGACCAGCTCTAAAGCAGTGTCACACGCTCCCTCTCTCCCTCGAAGTAGCCCGTGAACTCGTGAGAATGACACCTGATGACCCAGAGACAGTCCGTGGCGACTGCTCGTTCTGCGGCGAGACAGTCACGGGTAGGCACGCAATCATCCACTATGAGACTGCTGGCGGTGACCCGTGCGTGTGGGCCGAATGTCCAAGCTGTGGCGAGATCGTTGACCCCACCAATGCTCAGTAAACAGTTCATTCAACAGATCGTCAGGCTTGACTCGTCATCGACAGCGCACCACGAGTGCCGTCACTGTGGATACAGCGTGGAGAAGGACGTCGCTGAATGTCCACAGTGTGGCTCTCACGAGATTGCGGCCTACGACCTGGAGTAATTGCTGAAGGGCTCACAGTTGGTGGAAGGAGTCCAATACCTTATGTAGCATCTGAGGGCTAAAGTGGCTCCAATTGTTACATAAGGCATGGAGCAGCCGTCACCACCCACCTCGCTCCCGAAGTATCTCGCGGAAGGGCTCCCAAAGCAGGATACAGAGACACTCTACGAGATACAGAGCTACGTTGAGTCACTCATCGAGTATCGCGACCAGTCAGTTGACGCCGACGAACTGCCCGAGGCTGCCGAGCCCGTCGACGAGCCCGATAGCGGGGACAACGGAACCGTCGTCAAAGAGAAAGTCACCTGTGGCGACGACAGTTGCAAGTGCACCAGCGGAGATCCCGCGGATATACACGGCCCGTATCTCTATCGCTATTATCGTGAAAATGGGACGATGAAATCGGAGTACATCGGGAAACCAAGAAGTGAGTAGCGGTGAGTCGGTCGACGTAACGAGGAGAACACGCCACGGTCGACGTCGACTAACGAGCATCTCGGGGAGAGATACGCTTTTCACTGTACGCACACCTAGATAACGGTATACGATGAACTGGGACAGTGAGCGAGAGATGGCGAAAGACGTCGAGGAGAACGAGGAACTGTACGAGGCGCTCGCAGACAACGACACCGACGACGACGAGTAATCAGCGATACTCTTCAGGAAGGACCTCGCCGAAGAACTGAAGCCAGACGCGATACAGTTCGTCTTTTTCATACAACCCGTCGAGATGGATGGGAGGTATCTCTCTTCGAACGTCGTGTGACTCAGCCCGTACCCGTTTGACCCGCTCCGTCGACCATTCTCCCGGTTCCATCCCGTTGTCACGGAGCAGCTTTCGCAATGTAACGATCGCAGTACGGTGGTTCGCATCCGGGAAGAAGTGTTTCCCTACGAGCGCGTGTATCCAGAGCGCGCACTGTTCGGGAAGCGGCCGATCAGTTGGGAACTCCTCGAGAACCCGTTCGAGATCGCCGTTTCTCACTCGCCAGATCTCCTTTCGCTGTTCAAGGAACGACTCGTCGTGTGGATTGTCGTAGTGATGGCCGTCTGCTCTCAGAAATTGCGTATTCCGGAATTTGAAGTTCTCCGGCTCGATCGACGAAAGATCCGTGATACGAGGGGCTGGATCCGTCGAGTCTGTCATTCGTTACACACCCCAACTCATTCGATCTACATTACTTGTGGGGGGGACATGCGTATCCGGTTCCTCATCAGCTATCTAGCCTCGCAGAAAACTGCGTTCAATAGTCGGAGATATCCGACTGAAGCAGATTGTTATCGTCGGCTGTCGACTGGATGATGTTCGCGAGCTCTTCAAAACGTGTCGTTTCGACGGGACATCAAGCTCGTATTCGTGATACCGACCAGCTGAGAGCCCCTCGTTCCGTTCATAGAGGTTGATCAGTCCGAGCATATTCATATCCGAGAGGTGGTCACGGACACGACGTTCACTCACGCTATCAGCGTCGAGACGGCCGCAGATCTTCACGTATCGCTCGTAGAGATCACGGGATAGAACAGGATCTCGTACACACCCCCAATTGTAAGTGTTCTACCGAGCGCCGACCCCCATATTGTAAGAGTTCACGGTCGCTACACACCCCCAATTGTAAGTGTTTGACTGGTGGTCCGCTCTCCAGATTGTAAGTGTATCTGGTGCTTACAGACCGAGCTTTGTCTGAATATCGCTACGTGTGTCAACCTCATACGTGTCTAGGAACTCCTCGGCGCTGTCACCGAAGAGATTTTCGAAGCGGTCCATATTGTAGAGCGTCTCGATGACAACTCGTGGCTCATCCACAATCGAATAAATATACGACCGCCCGCCACGACGACCGAGATTCACTTCTTCCGTTTCGAGAAGCCCAAACATATCAAGCGTGTCTAGATGATCCCGCACACGGGATTCAGAAAGCACATCGATATCGAGGCGATCGCAGAGATCCTTATAGAACGAATAGATGGTTTTGACTTTGGCGTCCGTACTCTGGTCGACATCAAGAAACGTCGTTGCAACCAACACAGTTTGCATTTGGACAGTCAGGCGATTGGTAACGATCCGCTCAGTATTCGCCCGGTCTACTTGCGAGCGGGCGATCCGAACGTGTTCTTCAACAACATGGTCAGCGTCCTCGTGACGAGCTATGTCGCCAGCAGTTTCCAAAAGATCAAGTCCCATTCGTGCATCACCCGTGTCTTGGGCGGTGAAAGCTGCGCACAAGGGAACAACGTCGTCACTAAGCACGTTCTCGTAGAAAACTAAATCTGCGTAGTAGTTCAAGATCGTTCGGAGTTCATTTGCGTCATACGGCGAGAACTGAATCTCTCGTTCGGTTAGTGTGGATTTGACCCGGGGCGAAAGGCTCTCACGGAATTTGAAATTATTACTAATGCCGATAATGCCTACCTTTGCGTGCTCAAGTTCGCCCATCGCATTCGCTCGAGGGAATTCATAGAGGAGCTCCTCATCTTCGCCGAGCTTGTCGATCTCGTCGAGGACAACAAGAATACTCCCCCCAAGTTCGTCGAGCGCGGTATAGATACGATCCCAGAGTGTATCTGGGTGATGACCTTGCTTGAACGTCTTTTCTGAGTAGAGTTCGTTGGCGAGGTGGGTGATGACTTTGTAGGTCGTATCTCGCTTATTACAGTTGATGCTAAAGACAGTAAGGTTCACCCCGGCCTCTATGGCGTCAGCCTCAAGATACTCAGTTACCTTATGAGTCGTTGCAGTTTTCCCGACGCCTGTCTGGCCGTAAATAAACACGTTAGGCGGCCCAAAGCCATCAAGTACGTCTTGTAAAGCCGCAGCAAACGTCTTGATCTCCTCGTCCCGTTCAAGGATCTCTTCAGGATGATATGCCTCTTCAAAGGGCTCCTTCGTCTGAAAGATATCGTTTGCACCCTTGAATGGCGAGTCCATATCACGTCGTGTTAGGCAACGTACTTGAAACCCCACCTTGTAAGTGTTGTAAGTGTTGTATCTGTTCCTATCTGTCTTCAACACCCCCACCCCGGATTGTAAGTGTTCCATGAGTCAAAACGGTAGGACCGGTTCTGCACGAATGTCAACCCACTGTCTTGTTGTCGGAACTACTTCTATCTGTATTATATTATATATGGTTATGGGTAGAGGTAGTATAGCAGGGTATAGTTAAAGCTAGAAATTTCACATAACTCGGCTCTTAAGCGTGTGTTTACACTTACAATTAGGGGTGTGTATATGGAGCTATTCACCCGGCTTTTATATAATACATCTCTGGGCAGTATGTCCCCCAGGGACCCTAACAGTCGTGAGAACACTTACAATCCGGGGTGGGTGGGGTCACACTTCGAGAGTAGTGTGAAGCAGACAAACCGTTGTAGGTGTGCGACCATTCGTGTCTAGTGTGTAGCTCCACAGAGAATGTTAATGCGGCACGGGATATCATTTCTCGTGGTCTGGTCGTCAACCCCATCGCTTGCGTTCCAAGAGTGTACGCATTGTAAGCGGTCAAATGTAAAGGGCTAATGGCGTGAAACCAGCTGATAGAGCTACTCATTTTTATGTATCCTGTATGATACTAGGTAGTCAGCGTTCGATACTCCCGATCCAATAGCGTACGCTATGGAAATTCGTAGCCACAGTTCGGACAGAAGGTTTCGTCGCCATCCAGCAGAGAGAGACACTCAACGCAGAGACGGTTGCTTGGATCGGTGGCAATATCCTCTAGGAAGTCCATCGCAGTCTGTGACGCAGCCCCTGGCCGATAGCCGTCAGCGTAGCCCGGCAGTGTTGAGGCCCATTGGACAGTTCCCTCATCATCGACTACCGCAACGTTTCCAGCGATATCGAGTTTCCTGTAGCGTTTGAACGCCTCTGACGGTGTCTGGTCGATAGTTTGGTTCAGAGCACGGTTGCGTTTAAGATCGCGCTCGTAGACCTCTTCGGGCGTCGAGTATCGTATTTCGCCTGGGAAGTCCGTGATCGGCCCGTGCTGCTCGTCGATCCGGTCGATCTCGACAGCGATGCCGTGCGTATCATACAGCGTTCGGAAGAGCCGTAGCGTATGGTCGTGCCATTCTCGGACGTCCGAATCAGCGTAGTAGCGGAGAATCATGTGTCCTGCTCAGTGTTTTCTGCGGCTGCGATGCGGTCCGAGAGGCTTTGGGCGAGCCACTCGTTGGCGAGTTCGCTCGCATAATCAACCATCTGTTGATGGCTCATCCCCTCGGTTTCGAATGATTTGTAAACGTGCCATTGTTCCGCGCCTGGATCAAAGACAATCACATGTGTCTTCGCTTCCATATCCAGCAGGAACGCTTCGATCGTGCCAGGGGATGATCCCGGAAAACCCATAGCTCCGCGAATTTTTGGGTTGTCGTTTTCGCCAATCTGCTTCACGATGTCGTCGGTAATGGGTTGGCTCGGAAGCGACGAGAGAAACGAAGGTGAGGTTTTTGGACCATCGATCATATGCGACGATTCGTGGAGAAATATCTTGAATCCGTGGACTCAATCGTATCTTCGTGTCTTATCTCCGTCGTCGAAACCGAGAAGTGACTTTCACCCTCTGATGACGAATTGATCGATAATCTCTGTGAGCAACCTCAGACATTTAGCATCCGACTGTCTCAGTACGAATATGTCGTTTCGGGTCAGCTGGCACAATCTCCTTGAGCGGTTGGATGAGCTCCCGGAAGGAGCCACGTTCCGAACCCCACTCTCGAACGACCGGTTTCAGATCACTGGCGTCCAGGAACACCGTGTCATCATCAGGTTCACAGACAGCGGTGAGTCGCGACCTCTTCTAAAAGATCAGTTCGAGACGCTATATCGGCGGGTCTCTGACTCTCACGACGGATTTGACCTCGACCGACTCCCACCCGATGCGGATCCATACCCGACGGTGTTGAGTCTCCATCCACGATTCGAGGTGAACGACGACCGAGGTGTGATTATCGAGACCGAAGAGCCAACCACCTCACTGTTACTTGATGAGGACCCTTCCTCTGTGCCTGATCCTGCTCTCGACGAACGAGCGGTGCCAGATCTCGACGTCTACGCGGATGCGCTCTTGCTTGTCGACGCGCTTGAACGCCACGAGGTGGAGGCGCTCGAAGATGTCGAGACAGGGACGCTCATCGACCTGTATACCTTGCTCTCGGATGTCCAACGGGATGCCGACGATCTCCGCAAGGAAATTGCTGACACGCTCTTAGACCGACTCCATCACGACCGCCCTGTCTCGGGATCATACGGCTCGGTCCAGCGGACTGCTCGGACGAATCGCTCGCTCAAAGATGACGACGAAGTGCTGGACACGCTCCAATCAGCTGGGATCGACCGTGACCGGGTGGTGAGCGTTGACCGCGGGAAAGTTGACGATGCCCTCGAGGTGACTGATGTTGCTGAAAGCGATGTCTACGAGACTGAAGAAACCGAGTACGTTCGGAAAGCCGAGGTGGACGAAGATCGAAAGGAGACACGGCTCCAGGGCCTCAAAGACCAGCTCGCGGCGAGCGATTCCGACGGCGTCGACCAGCTTCGCGATGAAGTCGAAGAGCTCGAATTGCGGATCGAGGAACTGACTGAGTTCAAGTCTGGACAGTCGTATCACACGCCATCGAGATCGGACCGGTGAGCTGGTCCAGTGACGTGACGATGGGGGACACGTTACGGTTGACGTCGGCCCTGACGTGGGTGTTCCCGCTACCGACCAAGAGTATCAACCCAGTTGGACGACCAGTTTTCTCACGTACTGCTCACAATCGTCTGCTGAACTCTACTTGATATCACAGTGAACGGATTCGAGTCTGAAAGAAAGATCTAAGCCATATACAGAATGGAAAATGGGATATGGCGCAGTTGTCTGCGTATTCCAAGGATCTGTACGAGCTGGTCGCCGCGCTCGACGACCGTGGAGTCCTCCGACCCGGTGAACGCGAAGCATGGGAGGAAGGAATCGACGATGCCGACGAGATAAGCGAGCTGAGAACAATCGAGGAAGCGCTCCACAAAGCGATGCTTGATCGCGAGGGTGTCAACGAGGTCGTCAGCAAGCACACAGCAGAGCGGACGCAGGCGTTTGTCTAACGGTCAACGCGAGTACCTCGAGGCTCTCCAGCACAGATGGTTTATCCGTCTGATGTGAGAATCGATGGTATGGGTGACCCGGATTCTCCAACCGTCTCGGTATCTCTCTCTGGTCCCACGGATATTCCAGCAGTTCTGAATCGGGCTAGCATCGATTACGTTAGTGTCCATGATCGCCGAGTCCTTGCTATCTATCAGACGGCGATTTTCAATGTGACAACAGATCCGGCTCAGATATCGAACGCACAAACACTCACGATCGAATGCTGGGAGACGCCGATACAATCCCACGCTGATGACCGGTCGAAACAAGAGCTTGTTCAAGACTTCACTGACGTATTTGACTCTGTTGAGGGCAATTGAGAGCATCACCTCGATAGCTCGACCCGATTAGCGCAATAATCCGGAGCATAGAAGACTACTAGCCAAGAGCAATAGAGTTGATGTCGACACGCCTCAATTGCGTCCGACAGTGGATCACTCGATCAAGCTAGCCGACTACCCAGACCACTCATTACCTCTAGCGATTGTTGACTACTATTCGCTTTTAGTTGGGTTCAGATCAATATAGTGGACGTCCGTTATATTATAAACCTGCAAAACGTGGGTGAATGTAATGACATATGAAAATCTTGATGGCGAACTGGTGAACGCTCTGCTCGGAGACGGTCGCGCCAGTCTCCGAAGTCTGGGGGAGGAACTCGACGTTTCTGTAACGACTGTCTCTAATCATCTTCGTGATCTCGAGGACGAAGGCGCAGTGCGAGGATACACACCAATCGTCGATTACAACAAGTTGGGTTATGACGTAACGGCCGTCCTTCAGCTCAAAGTCGAGGGGCACGCACTCCCGGAGGTTACTGAGAAACTTCGGCAAAAAGACCAGATAGTGAGCGTGTATGAAGTCACCGGCGATGCTGACATCATCGCAGTCGGGAAATTCACCGACACCGATGATATGAACGATCAGATCAAATCCATCCTCACTGACGCGGACATACGGGAGTCGAACACGAATGTCGTACTAAATGCGGTCACTGAAAACGAACAGTTCGAACTCGACGTCGAAGAGTAACGGGCCATCCGCCTTTGGCTACAGGTGAATGATCTCCCTGTGCGACCGACTGGTCACCATGTCGACTTTGGGGGCTTCTATCTGAGGAAACTCAGCCTGTAGCGGTGGCCGTCGCTGTGTCGGTGCCGAAGCTGATGCGGGATGGACATCGGGATTCTGCTAGGACACGACACGCTGTACAGAGGCGGTTACAGTCCTAGTCCAAGCCGTTCACAAAGCCTTGGGACCACTCAAGAACCGGGCGATGTTAGCTCCTTCCGGGCCAGAATATGCCCTCACCGACGATCTTCAGCCGTTACGTGACTTCGCTCAGGCGGTCGTCACACACGAACACCGAACCAGGGTTCGAACAATCGCTCCAAGTGCCACGATAGAGTGGTGCGACCCAACCCGCGCACTCGTCCGGGTGCAAACCGCAGACGACACTGACGCACTCCAGCGCGCTCCCGAGTGGGACATGACCGGGTTAGCAGCATTCCACACGTATGACCTGCAATTCTTCCTTGCAGGGGAGCCGGCATTCTGGTACGCGCCAGATGACCAACTCACTCCTGCAGATATCGTCTGTCACACACTCGTTCTTGAGGCGGGGTCACGGCGAGTGAGTTACGCGATGCTTCTCATCGAACAGGAACAGATCAGCGAAGCCGAGTTGATCGAGACCGCAATGTGGTACGGCATCGAGGAGGAAATTGAACGAATGTACCGGTTCATCAAAGGGAACTTCGACGCCACAGACGACGGGGAACCAAGTATTCCGAACAGTCGGGAATACGCCGCGTTGAAAGACCAGTACGGGGTCGCCTGACATGACCGTATTTACTGGCGGCGAAGCGATCACGGAGTTTCTCGCTGAGTTTGACGGATGGCTTTCAGAACCAGTTGCCGTGTACCTATTGGGTGGGTCTGCGATGACGGTCCACGGACTCAAAGACCAGACCGAAGACATCGACCTCGCGCTCGCCGTCACTACCGAATTCGAGCACGTTCAGCAGACGCTTCAACAGCACGGCTTCGAGGTGATTGACGAACCAACCGAATCATTCGACGGAGTCGGGAAAACAATCGAACTACGTCACCCGGATCGAGGCCTCCGGGTTGACCTGTTCGAACGGCAAGTCGTCGGAAAGGTGTGGATCACGACACGAATGCGTGACCGAGCAGATGAATTCTGGACCGGTGAGCACGTGACCGCGTACGTACTTGCTGACGAAGACATGTTCTTGCTGAAAGCAGTGTCCGGTGGTGACTTGGGAAGTGGAAGACAGCGAGATATCGAAGACATGCGAATGTACGCGCAACGCGGCCTGACGTACGAAGCAATCATCGAAGAGATAGAGGAACAACGCCCGTTCAATACGAGTTCGACTGAGGCACGCCACATCCGCGACCGATCCCACCCGTTGTTCGCTATCGAAACCGCAGTCCAATCGCTCTCTGGTCTCCCAACATCGTTCACAACGCGTATCAGTTCGCTCGCAACCGAATTTGAGACTGAGTACTTCGTACTGGGCGCGATTGACGATGGCCTACACGATGACGCGTCTATTCGAGAGTCTGTGCTCTCGAACGTGCGGGCGCTTTCAGATGATGATCAGCAAGCTGTCTCAGAGGCAATTGACCGGCTCATCGAGAAACAAATCCTTGAACGAGGCAGTGACAGTGACTCTCCCCGTCTGAAACTCGCGGAGTAGGGTGGCAGTCACTCGCCGGGTTTCGTTGACAGCTTCCTGGATAAACGGGGCGGCCCCCGGATACTTGTCGGCGAGTGTCTCAGTCATTGGGGGTTGTGTGCTGCTGGGCTTTTTGATTCCGTGAGACACACTGATCATCATTGTAGGAGGGTGTCATAGAAAGCGTCACACACGAAGACGCAGGATGTTGGAACTGTGTCTACGAGCGCCAGCATCCTGCAAGAGGAGACTTCTATCGACGAGTTCTTCAATGTAATGGCGACCGAGACGCTC
>Ga0208281_10028_pt1 | contig 35014 bp, 34 predicted proteins | sample AntDeeMetVIRDL14_FD_184781 | JGI IMG/M metagenome (GOLD analysis project Ga0208281, IMG submission 184781) | Saline lake microbial communities from Deep Lake, Antarctica, in enrichment culture - Antarctic Deep Lake Metagenome VIRDL14 (SPAdes)... ... | reverse complement strand
CCGCCGACAGCGACAGCTCTCCGTCGATCCGTCCGTAATTCTCTCGTCGAGACCGTCAGTACAACCGCTTCGACACAGAACTCAGGCCGCAGAAACAGCTAGCCGAGGATGCTTTGTGAGGTACTGATTATATGATAAAGTGGGCTGACAGCGTCGTGGATCAAATAGCTAGTTACACCAACCAAGGAGCATCGATTCTGAGTGCGACAGGAACTCGTGAAGGGTGGCGGCTTCGCTTTCGATTTGCAAATCGCGACCATTTCGAATCCTTCGTTGAAGCCCTGAACGAACGGAACCAATCATACTCTCTATTGGAACTAATAGAACCAGACAAACCTCGCCTATCAGTGGGAAGTTTGACACCCCGACAGCGAGAAGCCCTTGTAGCAGCGTGGGAGCATGGCTACTATAACATTCCACGAGAGACTTCGGGCGAGGAAATCGCAGCAGAACTCGATATATCTCACCAAACGCTCTCCGAGTTACTTCGACGTGGGACGGAGAAGCTCATTAAGTCGCAATTGGTGACAACCGGATAATCCTGCCCCAGTTTCCGTGAGAACATTCGCTCCCCTATTTAAAAGCCAGAATGAGCAGGGGCGGAAGTCATGCCGTTAGAGTACCCGAGTTAGTTTGGGAGTCCCCCATCCCGTTAGGTGATTACTCCCCCAAAATCACCAATCGCCCTCCTTCCACAAATCAGAGTGCCAAATGCCCCCACATTGGGCACTCTTTGATAGAGAAACCACTCCGCTAGTGCCCCTGTTTCTCTATCAAATGATGGCTTAGCTTGAAAAGATAAAAATAGTTGTTTCAGATTTTTCCCTGATCGAATATTTCTGCATATTAACTTAGATTAATCACGGCTATGTGCTGGCCAGCAGCCGATCACATCGACATCACCGGAAGCTTCTGTCGACGGATCTCTTCGCTAGTCGTAAGGTTCCCGTCGACGATATCCTCGTCCTGGATGGTCTGGTCGCTCGGGTTCTCGCTCGGCGAGTTCTGCGTCCGTCGGCCGCTTTGACGACTCCCGGCTCGGGGGCTCATACTGCTCCCACCTCTGGGCCTCCTGGGAGTCATATCGGCAGGCAATCGAGCAGTACTCAGCACGGAATGACGGCGTCGGGTGCCCACACTCGGGACAGTGACCGTTCGGGTGACCACAGGCTCGTCGGTCAGTGAGATCGAATGGTCCCATCACAGACCACCCTCGAAGACAGGAAGCTGGTGGATCGCGCCGATACCATGACCGCGGCGGGTGAGTTCCGAGCGGATCTTATCCCAATCGGTGATGTTCGCAAAACCGAGCAGTTGGCGACCAATCTTGACTTCGCGGTGAAGGTGAGCGCGGTGTTCGGTCCGAACGTCGTAGACTAACGTGCCGCCGTCGACGAGGTCGTATTCTCGGAACATTAGCGCTCCAACTCTCGAAGCGGCCTCACACGGAAGGTATCTAGCTCCTCAACCGACTCCTGGATACCTCGCTTCGTCCCGACCGTTTCACGCGATAGTCGATTGATTAACTCGCGGCGCACACGCCGCCTACTGAGCAGCGTATTGTGGCTACCCAGTCGGTCATCAGAATATCGCTTCTGGAATCTCTCGCCCGAATCGTCGACGGCGAAGAACTGCGTTCGCTTCGTACCCCAGATCTCCGATGAGACGTATTCGGCAGCCACTGGTTCATGGGTGAGCTCAACGAGGACACACTCGACGAAAGAAATAATCGAGATCGGGCTCCGATCGTTGGGCACAGTGAGTTCGAGATTGGCCCACGGTGGATCGGTCGTATAGTCGGTCTGTTTCGGATTCAGTTGATACTGCTGTAGATTGTATTCAGTCGACATAGTTTGTAGTTCAGAAGGCGTTTTTGTGCGCCCTCACCCCCTCAGGGGGCGATAAAATGCTGAGTCGTATACAAGCACAAACACGGATAGCTCGGTATGCCGACCGAAGCCACTAGGGTGGATTCGGTTATTGGAGTTGACGAAGGTCACCAGTCTCGACCATCTCGCCACAGTTGGGGCACACTGAGTGTTACTCCAGAATTTCGAACACCTCGACTGCTTTGTATTCCTTCCCGCGTTCTTTACCGGTCACTTCCTCAATGAGGCCATCCGATTCGAGGTCATCGACGACCTTGTAGGCAGTCCGGCGTGAGACGTCGAGATACTCCACGAGGTCTAGTGCCGTGAAATACGGATACTGGAGTAACTGCCGAGCAAATGTGTCCGTATTCGTGCTGCCGGGGTACTCCTTCTCGTAGCGCTCTTGGAGATCTCGGAGTCGGTGAGTCCGGTCGTACGACGTCTCAGCTTGACTTCTGAGTCCTTCGAGGAAGAACGTGAGCCACTCATTCCATGCCCCTTTCTCGCTCACCGCACGCATCCGCTCGACGTACTCGACTTTGTGACGATTGAAGTACGCACTCGGGTAGATGTATGGACTTTCGAGGTACCCTTCGCTCGCCAAATACAGAATAATGAGTAATCGACCGAGTCGACCGTTCCCATCCGAGAAGGGGTGGACTGTCTCGAAGAAATAGTGAATGATGGCGGCATCGACGAGGGGATGGTACTGTCCACCCATCTGGATGTACGACTCAAGTGAGGCCATGAGTCCAGTGAGTCCCTCCGGAGTCGGTGGGACGAACGGACGCTGTCCTGACTCTGGACTCGTGAGATGAACCATATGGTCACGGAAGTCACCGACAACGTCACCCTCGTTTCGGACATCCTCAAGCAGCATCGAATGGAGTTCATTGAGAAGCGAGAGTGTTATCGACGCTCCGCTCTCGATTCTGTCGAGTCCGTATGTGAGTGCAGTCTCGTAATTGAGGGCCTCTTTCAGGTCTTTCTCAATTGTCGCACTAGCCCCGCCTTCGGGATGCTTTGTGTGGTATGATTCGACGTCTTGATATGCGACATCTGCTCCTTCGATACGCGCTGACTCGACGGCCTCGATACGTATGAGAGAGGTATACAGAACAGCTGAGAAGTCGACTGTCGAGCTGATGCCGTCGACACGACCGATTTGATACGCTGCATCGGCCACCAGATCGTTTGTCTGTTCGGAGAGTTCGAGCTTCGGCTCTACTGGGAGCGGATCCGGTGAATAGTATGGATTCGGATGATAGGAGACATACTTTCCCGGTGCACTATCGGGGAGCTCTTTCGGGGGCATTTCAGTGATACCACTATCTGCTTCTATTGGTATAGTTGTTTTTATAGTGAGTATACGTAGAGGCTGTGCGAGCGCTATCGTAGAAGATCAAGCGCGAATAGTATACATGCGAACACCGGCACGGCCCCTATGTATAGTATATTTATAAACGAGTATACTAAAGTCGAGGATTTCAGGGCTACTGTGTCACGGTCATCAACGCAGCATCTTAACCAACAAAATAGAGCCCACCCAGCAAACGTTGGTTAACGCAGCTTCGATTAGAGCTACGATTCGTGGACTGTACTGAGAAAGAAGAGATCTGGATCGTCGAAAGTAATTTTATAGAATGCTTTAATTAGTCTCGAAGCTTGGCAACGGATCGGCCAACCTCTCGGACGTGCTCACTTCGCTCGAGATCCAGTTCCTTTGCGAGGTAGTCGACAGTCTCTTCGAGATTCATACTGATAGACAGTCCACCAAGCAGTATAAATTTGCTATTGAGCAGCCAACCAAACAGATTCCAGACTAGTCAGTCGCAAGCAGAACGAGGCAGTCCCCACACCAAATCAGTGTTCAAAACACCCCACGAATTGTAGCTCCGCTAATTATAGTTCAAACTATAATAGTTGAGACTATAATCTTGGAACTCCACTCGAATCAGCTATCTCATATACTCAAACCCCCAAACGGATACTGATACAGCAAGACGGCCGTTCCCCCCAGAATGGCCGGTTGCTGGATTATCAGTCTGCCCGGTTTCAATACGACTGCTGCATTCCCCCATACAGCAGTCTGAGTGGAACTCAATCCACGTTTGTATTCAAGACGGCTAAGAATATAACGAGCGAAGCTGACTAGTCAGTGTGTGGCTTTCCCGGATGCTTTGAATAATTTTTCGAAGACCGCATGTTCGGCTTTGCGGAGGTGGCGATTATATGTTTACCGGGTGATTCCCAAGCGATCTGCTAACTCGTTGCCGGAGCTTGTCCGTGGGGTCTCAAAGTAGCCGCCATAGTAGGCTATCTGTACGGCCGTGAGCTGCTTTTCGGTCAGAACATCCTCGATGATATTGTACAAGAGCCGCGGCGAGTAGTCGAGTTCGTGAGACACTAGTTCAATATCCGAATGCACACGCCGAATCTCTCCAAGCGCAGTTCGCAGATCAAGATCTCCCGGTATTTTTCCAGTACACACAGGTTGACCATCCGACTGTGTTTTGATCAGAGAGATCATTTTCCCTCCGAGTTGGTCAAAGACCAACGGTATACTCAAGCCATCTACATGAACTTCTAGGCGACAGCCTTCGTCAGTCGACTGGAGTAATTTCGTATCAAGGACAGTGGGATCTTGGGCGAACACTTCGTATACTGTTTTTGTTGGAATGCCAGTTGCGGTGAGGTACTCAAGTGCGGTCCCATTAGGGAGTCTCACAACCTCATCGATATCGATCTGGAACTCGGAATCAGCAACGGCCACGAACGGCTCGAAAAGCTGTTCTGAAGAAAGTTCGATCAGTCGTGTCTCTTCGCTCGTCAATTTCTCTTCGCGGTCTTTCAGCGCTGTCGCATCTTCAATGCCGACAACAACATAGTCGACATCTCCACTCTCGGTAACTACGGGTGCTGAGTTACTCGACAACCATCGTTCAGTCCCATCTGGGAGTTCGATCCCGTGTTCGAATCCATACACAGCCTGTCTCGTTTTCAAAACTCGGGTGATTGGGTGTTCATCCACAGGTACTGGCGTTCCATCGTCGTAATAGATGTTCCATTCTGGTTGTTTGTAGGTCCGGCTCGTGATCTCACTCCGTTCGAGGCCTAACATTTCCTCAGCACGTTCGTTCGCAAATTCGATCGTACCAGAAGGGGCGACAACGACGATACTCACTGGGCTGGCCTCTAGAATCTGCTTGATTAGCGTATGTTCATCTAGACCACGAACAACTCCACCAGTGCTGTCGGATTCAGTACGTCGATGAGCCAGATCATTCACTTCCGGTGGTCGCCACCAAACCCGTGTGTGCTCGCCAATCGGTTTGGACTTCAACAGGCCTTGACTGCCCAGAGAATCCAATGTGGCCTGCACTACAGATAGCTCACATCCCACGGCACTGGCAACCTCTTCCGTAGTGAGAGGCTCTGTAGGATTACTCACCGTATCGAAGGCCTTGAAAATCGCTTGCGTATCGAATTGGCCCGAACGATCCATTATTTACTCTAGGTGTGTACGCAAATAGACGTTGTTGACTATTTTCTTGGTAGTCGGACTTCGGGTTCGCTAAATAGAGAAAAGTGGGGCTACCCACCGGACTCAGTAGTCGACTGTTTTTTCGAGTTCCTCGGGGAGTCGGTCGAGACATATCTCAAAGAAACTCAGCGGTGCTTCAACCTCAATCTCTCCTGGATCATGGACTGATTCGTCGGTCGTTTCGAGTTGGAAGTGCGTTGTTCCAAGATCCGAGTGATCATCGTCTTTGTGCCAGCCAAGACTGACACGATCATCTGCCCAGTGCACACGCTGGACGTCAGTACCCTCACGCGGTCGCCAGAGTATCTCAAGTGTTGCGTCTGTCCGTGGAAATGAGTCACTAAGGAAGATCTCAATGTCGACATCAGCAATAACGTTCCGAGGACGGATTCGAGACGGTTCATATCGAACGCTTTTGAATCCAGGAACGTTCTCCATTCGTTCTTTGAGTCGACGAAGACCCTCACGCCGGGTGAATCCCCGGCCACCTGCGAGAAAAATCACCATCTAGTGACTACCCTTCCTGCGGGAGTGTTGTCGACGAACTACCAGACAGCGAGTCAGTACCGAGTGTCGACAGCGAACTTTTGAGACTGATTGCAAGCTGAATTGATTCGCGTATTTCGACGTTGTATTCCCACTCTTCGATTACCTCTAAGCGCTCATGGCGATCCTCGCCAGTAAGGTCCTCACTACCGATACTTTTGCGCAGCTCGGCGAGTGAGTCGACCCCGAATCTCTCTTTCCATCCATCGATTTCCTCCCCGATCGCGTTGAGCTCCTGGGTGAGTTCGTCGAGTGTGTGTTCTTCGGCCAGCTGTCGAACCTCTCGAAGCAACTGGGTGACGCTATCTGGCTTGTAGCACATCCCTTCGGCTGTTTCAGTGACTTCGAGTTCGCCGCGGTCGACCATCCGGGTGAGGTACTTCACAGCCGTATCGCGTGAGACGTCTGCTTCGGTGGCGATCCATCCTGCATTCTGTGGCTCCGTCTGAGTCAGCACAACGTGGCGGACGCGTTCTGCTGCATCCGCTCCAGGAGGCCAACTCGGTTCTTTCTCACTCATGAGTAGAATCTTCGTCACCAGTACACTAATAATTTCGTACTAGCATGGAATATTTGGTATTAGCTCTCAACCGAGTTGAGGGGCTGAGTAGTAATCAATACTATTGACCAACACCTTTTCACCCATCAGTAGGAGACAAATCACAAAACAAATTGGGCTGTTATCGTCTGAGTGTTCTCTGATACATCATCCGTATGTCTTAATCTCCTGATGGCCTTTCGGCCGGAGAGAGCCAGCGGCGTTTGCACCGTTGTACCCTAGCCTTCCTTTGGACGATTCTGGAGGTGCAAAGTGATCTGATACGGGCTTAGATTTAGCAAGAGGTCCGTCGGGCAGTTCTCAGCCGTTATTGATGTCCTCGACGAACTGCAAGACACGGTTCTCTGGGATAATTGTGCTTGACGGGGTAGTTAGAGTCCTGAATTCGAGGGAATTGGTGTCATATATTGGGCGAAATCCAACGACAGCGAATTACAGCAGTTGACGGTATTTCGTTGCAACTCGTGGCTAATTTCCCCATTTCAGACGAAGACAGATAATACAAGGCCTGAAAAGCACATGACGAGAGTTCTGACCTCTTCGAACCATACCTTTCATAAAATATAGTAATTATGGCAGATTTCTCACGGATGACGAAACGTGACGACTAATCGATCGGCGTAAAACGACAGCCAGTCCTCCTCAGGATATTCATTCGAGAAGAAACTTCTGCGTCAGGAAACAACGGATTCGATCCATTCCCAGTATCGAAGCCGGCAGACCTACCATCTACTAAGGACTTCAACAGAGCCGACGGACTGCTTCAATCTATACCAGTGAAGGGTCCATGCGGACTTTTCAGTCGACCCGTCCAAGGATACCGTATGGACGATCTCCAAATCGACGACGTGGACCGGAGCATCTTGCACCAACTCCAGCTCAACGCTCGCCAGACCGATACGGAGATCGCCGAGAAAGTGGATGTGACCTCCACGACGGTCCGGAATCGCCTCGACAAACTCGAAGACGGGGGCGTCATCCGGGGCTATTACCCCGATATCAACTACGAGCAAGCGGGCTACCCCCTCCACGTCATGTTCGTTTGCACCATCAATCCGAATAATCTGGATTCACTGGCCGAACAAATCCTCGACGTTCGCGGTGTGGTGACCACCCGGGATTTGCTTGGTGGCGAACGGAATGTCCACGTCGAGGTCGTCGCTGGCACGGTCAGGGAGATCGAAGAGATCCGCAACGAACTAGCGGATTTGGGCATGATGATCAACAGTTCTGAGATCATATCCGAGACGGAGGTCCAGTCATGGGACCACTTCTATCCACGGCCGGGTCCCGACGCGGACCAGGACGACGACACTGACGACGCGTCGGTCACTGATCAAGGATAGCCGGGAGATCAATTGAAATTTTCAAATTTAATGGCGTCTATCAGCCCTCATCTCACATTCAGATTTCAATATATCCACTAAAAACCGGATTAGTTTGGATTTTACAAATGTGACGGTTATATGGATAAAAGAGTTTATTCGTGTGGGAATTCTTGCCACGGTATGGCCCAATCAACCGAGGCGGTAACCAATACTTTCAGTATTGGCAGACCCCGTTCGTCGGTACGTCCTGTACTACTTCGACGAGCAGGAGACTCCAGTCTCCTTCGACCGCCTCGCCACGCGGGTTGCCGCCTGGCACACCGACAGCGACCCGTACATCGTCGACGACGCCACCCTCACCGAGATCCGCACGGCCCTGTCTGCGAGAGAACGTACATCAACAAAGCGATGGACGCCTGCTCGAAGTGTGGAGGATCAGTCGCCCAAATCCCGACCGAGCGTGAATTAGCCGTCTCAACCAACCGAACATGACCGGACCAGCTATGACCGCTGAGCAACATAAAGCGGAGACGGTGAGTCTGTTGCAGGACCTCGGGTTGAAGGAGTACGAGGCGCAGAGTTTCCTGGCATTGACCCAACTCACCACGGGGACTGCCAAGGAAATCAGCGAGATCTCGGAGGTTCCTCGGACCCGGGTGTACGACGCCGTCCGAGTGCTGGAATCGAAGGGGCTGGTCGAAGTACAGCATTCCAGCCCGCAGCAGTTTCGCGCGGTCAGCATCGAGGAGGCAACCGCGATCTTGCATCAGCAGTACGACACGCGGATCGACGACCTCCAGTCACACCTCGAAGCGCTCGATCTCCAACCAGAGATCGACGACAGCGACCGAATGCAGGAGGTATGGGCGCTATCCGACCACAACGCCATTGAGTCCCGAACACACACGGTGCTGGAGGACGCCGAATCGGAGATCGTCCTGCTGGTCGTCGAGGAGGAGCTCCTGACAGAGGCGTTGTACGATCGGCTCCACGACGCAGTCGACCGCGGCGTCGACGTGATCGTCGGTGGCGAGACGGACGCGATCATCGCCAAGCTCGATACCGAGCTGCCATCCGTGAAGGCGTTCGAAACCGAACTGGACTGGCTCTTGGGACCCGCGAGCGACGACGAGATCGCCATCAGCCGCCTGCTATTGGTCGACCGCACAACGTTGCTGGTCAGTTCCTTCTACCCGGACGACGACCACGACGAATCACACGAGCAGGCGGTCTTCGCCAACGGCCTGGAGAACGGTATCGTCGTCCTCCTTCGCCGGATAATCTCCTCGGGGGTGCTCCCCGTGGCGACCCCGACGCGGTAGCCGGTCACCGGTTCTCTGACCAGACTGCACGGACAGAGTGATGACTACAGGCTCTCAATTCAGCACAGCCTCAACGAACCGTCAGCGATTGAGAATTCCATCAGGCCGCTTTGGTCGCATCCAATTGGTTCCCAGCGGAGCTAGAACTCCTCTCCGGTAGATCTGGCCTCATCCAGCTGGTCGTACATCTCATCTGGGAAGGGGAGACTTCCCCAGATAGAGTATGGACACTGGTCCTGTCCGATACAGTACCGCTGCAGATCGTCGTTGTCGCAGTTCATCGGAAGCGGGGTGTCGCCACCGATCGTGTTCGAGAACTCGTAGCGAACTTGGTAGTCGGTGACCTGTTCGTCGTACCACGGCCACCGCGAAAAGACGTTTTTGAGGTCTGCGACGATCGTTTCAAGATCACTGTCCTGATACTGTGGCAGCCACATCACCATTCGGGCAAAGTTGTACAGGTCTTTTCGGACTGGCTTCTTCTCGTGGAGGCGTTCGGCCATGTTCGCCATGCAGGGGAGTTCGAACAGATCTTTGATCGACTCGACCTCAAGCGGCTGGACACCACGCGAAGACTCCTGAATCCGATAGTGGTTCGTATTTCCGTGCTGTCGGATAGTGAGATTCCGGTGGTCGCGCTGGGATGCAAGGAGATTCCCAAGACACCGAGGACTCGAGATGCGATTACACATGTCTCGCTTCCAGCTCGCTTCCGGGTCGTACGCCTCTACTGCTTCAAACAGCTCCTTCGCCGAGTTGAACTCCCCCAGTGAGACGATCTCGTCCGGAGCGTCTCGAATCGCGTCCCGGAGCACACGGATTGTCCGTTCACCGGGGTCCCAGTTTCGCCAGATACGCTCGTTGTGTCCGGTTTCGGTGAAGCGATCAATACGCTCAGAGATAGCCGTCTCGTTCGTCGTCAGCCATGTAAGTTGATCCTCAGAGAGGTTCTTCTCGTGGGCCCACAGCAGTTTCTTGAACGCACGTTTGGCGTACTCTCGATACTTGGTATCGAAATCGCTGACCGGAACATAGAGCCGGTTGTTCTTCACCTGAGTGAGTAACTCACCGGGTTCACCGATCTCAATTCAAGTGTAACGAGCTACCTGTTTTAAATTCGATAGATCACACACATCAGTTCATCTGTAACAGTTTGATTTCGAATCGCGGAATACCTACCACACACCCCAGTCCATCTGTAAGTCGAGGGTAGACACACACCTCAGTCCAAGTGTAACGAGTCATGGGTAGGGACCACTTGAAGGACTGGTCGACGTGGTCAGCGGTGCTCAATAGTCCTGAAAACAATCGGTAGAGTATCTGTACCCGACCTGTGGTTCATGTAGAGAACACCGAAAAGAATTCGCTGATAACTATATGCTGAAAAGGTACTGCAGTGTCCTACGTCAACACACCACATAAAACACTAGCATTCAACTACAACCACACAACCGCATTAAACTGTCGACAGCCACCACAGACAGCCGACCGCCTCCGCATTTGTCTGGTTTACACTTGGACTGGGGTGTGTCTGTAACAGCATCGAGAAACGGCAACCTTCGTTACTAACGTGACATCCTTTGTGAAAGCGATTATTGATCCCCGTCTGCTGTGTATGTCGTCAAATCCATCTTTTGAGTTCCTGTGAGTTCCCGTCGAATGTCTGTTCGGTCCCACCCAAACGGTAAGAGGACACTTTCGACAGCGTGGACGAGTTGCATCTCATAGTACGACGGATCATACGTCCCAACATCCTCGTGAGTAAGAGACACACGATCTCGTGAGGATTTCTCGTCGTCGACAACCATGTATTCGATATCCTGTCCAGGATGAACACTGAGATCTTGATCGCGAGCTCGTTTGAGTGCTGCAACGTTCTGTGTATTCTGTGAGTATCCATCGAGTGGTTTTGAGACACGATTCCGCTTTACGAGCTGTTCTATCTCCACATCACTGGTATATAGCTCCTCAATAGCTTGTTTGAGACAACCAAGAACGGCCTCTGGAGATCATGTTTCGTCGAGGCGGTCGAGACACTCACGCTGGACATCCTCAATGAACGGTGGTGTTGACCGTTGTCTCCTAGTACGTTGCTGGTGAGCGCGTTCGTAATATTACAGCACCTCTAGAGCCTCACTCAATGCGATTGATGTCGCTGAACCTGATGTGTATGTAAAATAGTAAAATTGAGATTAGTAAAACTCAAATTTAGATAACTAACGCTATTATAATGACCTCTCACTAAGTAATTGTATGCCAACGTCCCCATTCATCAACCGTCGTGATGAGTGGAATCCAACGCCCTCGGAGCGTATCTCTCGAAACTCCGTCGACTGAGGCTGGTTGAGCGTGATATTCCTGTGACTGCGAATCCAAACGCTACTCGAAAGAGCCGATACCGGCTGAAGGAACCACTCTTCCGCTTTTGGTTCCGCTACGTCTACGGCCAAACAGGCGAAATCGCACAACTCGGTGATGATGCCTACGAGCAACTTATCGAACCATCCTTCACAGACTACATGGGTCCGATGTTTGAGTTGGTCTGCCAGAATGCGCTCCCTTCACTGATCCCGAAGACGTACCGACAAATCGGGTACTGGTGGCATCAACACCATGAACTGGATGTCGTTGGTCTCGCAAGTGATGGAACGCTCGTTGCCGGTGAGTGTAAATACACGACACGAGCGATGCATGAGGGTGATCTTACAGATCTCGAACGAAGTGCTTCCCAAGTAGAATGGACACCGCCCGAGGGAGCAGAGCGAACCTATCATTACTGTTGTTTCTGCCGCTCTGGTTTTTCAGATGGACTGCAGAACGCCGCTGACAAACGAGACGATGTCTCATTGTTCACTCCTGATGATATCGTTTCTGCGTGAGAAGGCCGTTTGTGGTCTTCCTCACAAGATAGCGTACCTCTAAGCTGGGTTAGTCCTTCTCAAGCAGTTGCTGGTTATTTGGGTCGTGGTACTCGGGGTACATATCGAGGAGTGTGTACGCGACCGTAGCCTTCAGACGACCATTGCCGAGAACACGGAACTGTTCGGGTGGCTCAACTCCCATGCCGATAAAGCAATCACGTATCTGGCACTTGAGGTGATGATCGAGGTATTCGCGGAATTCCGCGAGTGGACCCGGATTGATCGGCGGGAGTTCGATTAGCGTGTCGGGGTCACGATCAAATGGATCGGTTTCAGGGTCGGTAACGGTGACTTCGCTGTGGTCGTCCAGATACGACGCATAGAGCGACGACACAGCGTCGATATACATCCCGGAATCAAGTTCGATCTCCCTGTCGGTAGCTCGTTCAGCAATCTCATCTGTCACCGACTTCCAGTCTTCGATAGCAGCCGCCGAAAGATCATCCAGCGACTGTGTAAGTGTCTCGTCGGATAGATCCAGATCGTAGGCACTGGCGATATCCGTTGCATCGGCAGCAATATCGGTTTCGAGTGGATCGACACCGAGATACACATTCTGGCGGTAGAGGACACTGTCCTGTCCCGCTGCCTGGGATGGCACCGAAATCCGCCGATCAACATCTTCGTGATAGCTCAGCATCTACGTTTGCAGATCCCCGAACAACGCCTCGAATTCCGTGTCGTTGAGTTCCCGGATGGCAAGCCTGACGGCGTTAATTCGTTCAGGATGATCTGTCGACGGAACGGTGTCGTACCTTCGGTCGACGTAGACATAGTACTGAGCGAATCGACGGGCCTGCTCGACGTGTTCGTTTCCTTCAGCCGTTCGGTTGGCTGCCTTATCTGGGTAGCCCCCCTGTTCATGGTAGGTGATCTCGCCGTCGAATGCAACGTGGATTCCGTGGCTCACGTCGTTGTTGTCGATAACTCTTAGACCTACTCCATTTGTGTCTTCATCTCCAACAATTCCCTTCATTTTATACACCTTCTAAATTCGGCACGCTCTCTGGACGGTCACCTGAGACAGTATCAGACCTATCGAGATATTTCTCAAGTTTCTTCTCGATAAGCCGGTCGACGTACTCTTTCGCATCGCTTGCTTTCCCGCTTACAACCTCACTGCCTTTTTCGTAGGCGCTACCGGTGAGCATTTTCGTGACATCACCGGCAATACCCTTGGCCATCTCCGCGAATAGCTTCGCCTGATTTGCCTTGATCTGCTTGACCTCCTCGGCAAGTGCCTCAGGATCGGCTGTGACTTCATCAGCAACCAGATTCACCTTCTCATTGGTGGATGAGGTTGCCTTACCAGCACTGTCACCAAGGTTCCAGGTACTGTTTGAGGACAGATTCCCGAGTCCGGCCCGCTGAATGTGGACCTCGGCATCAGCTAATCGCTGAATCCCGAGTTTCTCTCCCTCCATCACCTGCTGGGCGGTTTCCTCGGCCTCACGTTCGAGGGCTGGTTCGGGATCAATCTCCAACTCTAAGTCCTCATGTGGCAACATACTTGCCGAACAGTTAGTATTCTAACATTCGGACACAATAATTAATCACAGTTGTCCGAATAGGCTTCCAGACTCTGTATCAGATTTGTGGAATTTTGGGTACAGATCGTAGTGGTCGTACCGACGAGCATACATGAACTTCCCGTATCCAATCGTCTGGAACGGCTCTGGTGGAAGCAGCCCCATACCAACAAAGCAGTCCCGAACCTGACACCGTAAGTGGTGATCCAAATACTGACGGAATTCGTTGATTGAACCAGGTTCGGCGGGCATCAGTTCAAGTCTTGCGTTGGGTTCTCGGTCCAGTGGCCGATCTGCCCATTGAACCTCATGTTCTCCACGGCTATTTGGATAGCCGACATGGATTCCTGAGACAGCACTCAGATCGAGTTCGATACTGTCCGGGTTAGCGAGGTCGGTCAGGTGCTCTCCAAATTCGGCCCAGTTCTGTCTCTGACTTTCGTCGACCATTGCACCGGATCGTGCGGTGGTACCACTCTCATAATCGAGCCCATGAGCCTCGGCCAGCGATCTCGCCTGATCTGTGAGGCCGCTCTCGGCAATATCAACGCCGAGATATAGATCTAACTCGTAAATAACGGCATCTGGTTTCTGGACTCCGTCTGGTAGGTCGACTGGTCGCTCAACATCCTTATGATGACTCTGCAATTGGGTGTACAGCGGGCCAAAGAGTTGTTCGAATGCTTCGTCGGATAGCGTCAGGATGGCCTGACGGACTGCGTTGACGTAGTCTGGATTGTCGATATGGTCGACTGTGTCGTAACCGCGTTCACGATAGACGTAGTATTTTGCATACCGACGGGCCTGTTCGTTATGTTCGTTCTCATCAGATGTTCTGTTTGCGGGTTTGTCAGGATATGCATCACATTCATGTGTTTGAAATGCTCCATCGAAACTTAACGCAATTCGGTGTTCTGAATCGTTATTGTCGATTACTGTGACGCCGATCCCTCTTTCATCTTCTCCATCAATTGTTGCATTCATAATTTAAAATCGGTAACTCTCTCCACCATTCGCAGACCCTTCTTTGAGTTCCTGATACATCCGAGAGATCTCTTGATACATCTGTTCGAGTTCTTCACCCTTTCCACCTGGGCGGTTTGAATCCATGAACTCGACAGTTTCCTTCATCACGTCGGATACAGCAGCACCAGTAACGGCGCCGACTGTTGTCCCTATTCCTGGAATCACTGAGCCAGCAGCAGCACCGAGCAAGGCACCGGTTCCAGCACTAGCAAGTGAGCCAACGACACCTTTTGTGGCTGCCTTTCCCCACTCACCATCGGTTGCTGCTCCGGGTTGGGCCGTCGTCAGCGTCTCCATCATCTGCTCTTGACGCTGTTTGATCTCTTCGACTTCTTTGGCTAGGTCCTCTGGATCAGCTGAGACACTATTGTTTTGATCGTCCTGCAACCGTTCTGTAATTTGCTCGCGGGCCTGTTCAACGCGTTCTTGGCCGGGATACCGCTGGAGATGGACCTCTGTGGCAGCCATCCGTTGAATTCCTAACTCACCACCCTGCATCACCTGCTGGGCAGTAGCTTCGGCCTCTCTCTCCAACTGTGGGTCTGGATCGATCTCCAACTCCAATCCCTCTTGTGGCAACATCGACACGGCTCCGCCAGTCTGCTGGCGGACGTGCGCCAGTTCATGAGCCAAGACGTGCTGGCCCTCCGGTGATTCCGGATCATATTCTCCCTGATTGAACGCGACATGATTCCCGACGGTGAACGCACGGGCATTGATCGATTCACACGCGCTGGCTGCTGTCGGACCGGTGTGAACCTGAACATCCCCGAACGAATCGCCCATACGGTCTTCCATTGCGCGCTGGATCGAGGCATCGAGCGACTGGCCCGTCGACGAGATTACGTCCCGAACCGAATCGGGAACGCCCGTCTCACCCGATGGCCCTGTCTTCGAAGCGGCTTTTTCACTCCGCTGGACCGACCGCTTGTTCTGTCGTTCGATATTCGTGGGCACCTCTGGTGGACGCTCGGCCTGGCGTTCTCGAAACGCCTCTATCGTGAGTGGGTTGCCCATATCCTCGATGGTCATTCCCTCATCGACCCAGCCACGAACACGCTCGGTCGTGTTCATCGCTTCGAGTCGTTGGAGCCGAAACATGGTGTCTTTGTCCGGAACATCCATCCCGAAGTGGGCTTCAGTCTCTTCGAGCGTCGCCTGCCGTGACCAGCCTCCTGAGTCGGATGACGCCTCCGTCGCAGTTCTATCCACGACACGATTCGTCGTCACCCCTGTGTCTGACTCTGATGTGTTTTCGTTTCGCTTCGAGGCTCTGAATACCATGAGTGTGATTTGGGGATGCTTGCCTCTCAATGAATTATAAATATTCGCACGAGCACATGTTTGCCCAATCGACGGTTAATCCCTACAGAACCCATGGCCTACACCAGTACCCAAGCCCACCTCCTGGACGAACTGCGTCGTATCGATGCGATCCTGGACGCCTATGCAGAGACACAGCAAGCAGACACAACTGACAATCGATCGGAAATCGAACCCGAGACCGTCGTTGACGATCCGAGTCGGATACCGTTGGCACTCCCTGAAGCGAGCCGCGAGGAAATCGCCACACTGACCGACCGGATCGAAGGGCAGTGCAACCAAACCGAATCAGTCAGCCTTCGACTTCGGGTTCTTGCAGAGACGTTCGATCTCTCTCGTCGCCATCTCGATGTGCTGCTGCTCGCGCTTGCGCCACGAATTGATGAGGACTACACCCAACGGTTCGAACGGCTTCACGAGGACACAGCACTGTCGCGGCTGACCGTAATTCTCGTCGAGAAGCTGTTTAGTCGGACATCCACTGAAGCGCTCACTGCGGGTGTGTTGCTCGGAAGCGACTCTCCGCTTCGGGAGCATGATCTACTCACGTTCAGGCCAGCACCCGATGGATACGAATCCGAACGCGGTCGACTCATCACCGTTCCCGACCGAATCACCGACTATCTCAAAGGCTCCGACGGTGTCGACCCTAATCTCAAAGCCACACTCGCCGACCATTCTACTACCCAAGATACCGCCCTCACCACACACGAGGCCACCACGACGCTCTCCGAACTCACTATCAGCGACGACCTCTCCGACAGACTCAACAACTGCTCAGTCACTGCCGGCAGTCGACGATACTACTGGTATGGTCCTGCCGGAACCGAGAAACACCGGGCTGTTGAGACACTGTGTCCGACAGACTACTATCTCAAAGCCGATCTTAGAGCCGTCTTGGATGCCGGTGCACTGGAGGGGCTCAGTCGTGAGACAGCCCTGCTCGGTCGACCGCTCCATCTCACGCATGCAACGGCTGCAGTCACGGCCCACGGAGCGACGAACACGACACTCGAATCCGTTTTTCGCGCACTTTCCGAGCTGGATGTCGACGTGTTCGTGACTGGCTCGGAGTCCTGGACACCAACTGAATCGACGACAGGCATCGACGAAATCATCGAGTTTCCCTACCCATCAATCGAACTGCGCCAGCAGTTCTGGGAGTCCCACAGCTCCGAACTGCCAGACGACGTCGACCCAGCAGTTCTTGCGGGCACGTTTCGACTCACCCACGGACAACTCAGAGCAGCCCTGTCGACTGCACACTCGTTGGCTGACGACGAACTGACTTCCGAAGATATCTATGCGGGCTGTAGTGCCCAGTCGGCCGACGGCCTCGGTGAGCTAGCCGAACGGATCGACCCAGACAGCGACTGGGACGAGATCCAACTGCGAGCCAAAACGAGGCGGAAACTCCGACTCGTTCGCACCCATATCACACAGCAGGCGACGATCTACAGCGACTGGGGGTTTGCCGAGCAGTCAACTCGTGGAACCGGAGTCGTCGCCTTGTTTGAGGGGCCATCGGGAACGGGGAAAACGATGGCTGCCGAAATCCTGGCTGGCGATGTTGGGATGGACCTCTACCGGATTGACCTCTCGTCGGTTGTTTCGAAATACATCGGCGAGACCGAGGAGAACCTCGAAGAGATCTTCGAGGCGGCAACCAACTCGAACGCCGTGTTGCTCTTTGACGAGGCTGACGCCGTGTTTGGCGACCGAGCCCAGGTGTCGAATGCCACCGACCGGTATGCGAATGCCGAGGTGAACTACCTGCTCCAGCGAATCGAGAGCTACGATGGGATTGTGCTGCTGACCACGAATTACTCCTCAAATATCGATTCGGCCTTCCAGCGACGTATCGACCATACTGTCTCGTTCAAACAGCCACAACAAGACACTCGCACTGCCATCTGGCAAGAGATCTTCCCCGAAGATGCACCACTAGGCGAGATCGACTACGAATTCCTCTCGTCGTTCAAATTCACCGGCGGCCAGATCAAAACGATTGGCCAGACAGCGGCGATCCTGGCGGCTGAAGATCGTGAAGCCATCGAGATGGAACACCTCATCCAGGCCGTGCAACTGGAATACGATGAAAACGGTCGTGTGATTGATCCGAGTGAGTACGAAGAGTATCAAGAGTTGCTCTACAAGGAGTCGGAAGACACTGAAGCCGACCAGACGGATGTGAGAGACGATGAGAGGATAGTCAGTACCGAGAGAGACTCGGAAGATGACATCGATTTCGACTCTAAATCAACCGATGAGCAAACAGTCGACGACACAACTGAGACAGATCACGACTTGGAAGTCGACCCTGCAGACAATGACGATGTGTCTGACTCAGCGGTCGACACTAGGAGTGACGACGAACGAGAGTCTGCCGACGAACCACAGTCACCGGATCGTACTCCCGAGGAGATTGTGCGTATGTTCATTGATCGACTCGCGATGGGAGATGGGAACGGGGTGGCTGAACTCTACCATCCGAAGGCCGCTATTGATCGGTTTTCTCGGAAGGATCTGGTACGGTTGAAGCAGGGAGAGCTCTCGATTGTCAGCGAACTCAAGCAAGTCCGCGAGGATCCCAGTCGAGTTGTCATTGAGTTTGTCCAGGAGATGAATGGGACAGAAGAGACGGTCTCATACGAACTCCGGCTAGATGATTCTGTCTGGCAAGTGTTCAACATACAGCGAACATCGAATAATCATAACCGTGTGACTGAATAATCCAATTACATTTTGATCTCCAGCGTCAAACGGCCCTTCTAGGGATATCCATTGCCATTGGTATCGAAATCTAGTAAACCGACCATCAGAGATAACACGCTTCGGGACGCGAACGGTTCTATGGCACCGACAAACGAGAGCGGCACATTCGATCTCGATGGCGAATTAACAGTGAACCGACTGGGCTTCGGCGCGATGCGTCTCTGTGGCGAGGATATCATCGGGCCACCTGAGGATGAACAGTCTGCCAAAGAAGTCGTCCAACAGGCCGTCGACCTCGGCGTCGACTTCATCGACACCGCAGACTCATACGGACCGGGTGTCAGCGAACGCCTACTGCGTGACGCCGTCGATACGTCCGAGATAACGGTCGCTACGAAGGCCGGGCTGCTTCGAAACAGCGATGGCGAGTGGCTCAACCACGCCGATCCCGACTACATCCGCAATCAAGTGTTAGTCAGTCGTGACCGCCTCGGCGTGGATTCAATTGATCTCTACCAGCTGCACAGCCCCGATCCGGACACGCCGTTCGAGGACAGTGTCACAGCGTTCGCAGAGCTCAAAGACGAGGGATTCATCGATCACATCGGGCTTTCGAACGTCAGCGTCGACCAGCTCGAAGCGGCCAAAGAGCACGTTGAGATTGCAACCGTCCAGAACCAGTACAACGTGTTGAACCGCGACCACGAGGATGTTCTTGAAGCCTGTGAGAAGTACGGGATTGGCTTTATGCCTTACTTCCCGATCGCCGCCGGGTCGATCTCTGGCATTGATGCCATCCAGGAGGTGGCCGATGCACACGAGGCATCAGTCTACCAGATTGCGCTTGCGTGGTTGCTCGAACACTCGGATGTGACGCTGCCGATTCCAGGTACCGCAAGCCTCGAACACCTCAAAGAGAACGTCGCTGCCTCTTCGATCTCACTCTCGAATGAGGAGTACAGCCAGTTAGTCGGGATCGCGTCGACCAGTCAGTAGATTCCGGTACGCGGCTGGATTGACATCCTCCCCGCCCTGAAGGGCAAGGATTCCCACGGCACCGCGCCGCTGGGTTGGGATATTGTGGTTTACGATGTTACCTGTTCTTGAGGCGCGAATGCGCCAGTTTCCTTGTCAAACAGGAACGTCGATGGCTGTGCCAACCAGCCGTTACTCCTATCTCGCCCATCGCAGGCAAGACTCGGAGATACTTTCTGTCGAATATTTTCGGCTCCGTTCACATCAGCATTCGCCACCGTATCACACTCATTGCAGACGTACAACCCACGTTCAACACGGTTCGCGTCACGCGTACGACCACAGCACGAACACGACTTCGAGGTATCGCGTTCGGACACCTGCTTGACCGTGATGTCTTTCATCTTGGCTTTGTGACCGTGATGTCTTTCATCTTGGCTTTGTAGATGAGCAAGTCTGTGAAGCGGTCGAACGCCCACGAATGCAAGTCGAGGTTTCCGTTCTTGCCCCAATTCTTTGACTCGTCATTGTCCTCATCCTCACGGATCCCCGAGAGATCGCCAATTACGATGGTTCCAACACCGTCTTCAACACACCGCTGAACGATGTGTTTTGAGAGGGTATGGAAGTGGTGTGTGCGGCGCTCCGATTTCTTGTGGTTCAACCGGTCGACTATCTACAGTCAGCCGAGGTGTCTCGATCATCTCACCGTCGAGACTGAACTGCACGGGGTCGCCCTTGACTCGCACTGCGAGATGGTCGGATTTGAGTCGGGTGAGATGGCTCGCGCCACGTCGAAGTAGTTTGTCAGCCGCACCTTTCGAGAGGTAGTCCATCGTTGGTGCATCCTCCATAATCACGACGTTGACGAGCCCGTCTTCCATGTTCGCCTGTCGCATTTGCTCGCCGGGGAAGCGTCGACCGTTGCGCATAAGCATCATCAGTGCGGTGCCGGTCCAAATCGGCTCGGCGTCAGGGCCGACCGAAATCTTCAGTTCAAGTCCTTCGAACGTCCGCATCGTCGACAGTGTGGTGAGCACGTAGGCCAACACACCGAAGTCGACGTTTGTGGTCCGGGGAGGTCCGACTGCTCGACTCGGCGGTCAGCGATCAATCTACGTAGCGAGGACTCTTTTCGAATGTTCGCTATGAAAACCACGCTGGACCATCCGGAAATTCATTTTCCGACAACTAAAATACAGTTTTTTGTTTCAGTTCGGTCTAGGGTTAAATCGTCGACAGCAGTAACTTGTTCGGACTGTATTCAACGAGCAAACCACGAGCGTTCGTCCACAAAGAGTTCGACGGCGAGTGGACGCCCAGTCGACTGGGCAAACAGACGAGCAGGCAGTAACCAATCGGACAGCTATTTTTGCGAAGTCTGTTTATAAACAGAGACCACTCCCTGATGAGAGCGATGAGAAAGGCTGTCAAAACAACGAATTAAAAAGATAGCTTCCTATCAGTTGGATTCGTAGACACTCATAGAATTATGTATTTTTATGGGTTACTCGCGTATGGAGGCTCAGCAGTCATTGGGGGAGTGCTTGCGATTTCGTTACTTACCAAGCATGACTGGCGACAGCCCGCCTTTGCGTTTGGACTGTTTATGTTCTCGATTAGCTTCTGGGCGGCAATCTACATCGGCTATCTCACTGCCTCGACGGAGTCGTGGCTGCTGTTTTTCACCATGCTAACGTATCTATCGGTCGTCTCTGCGCCGGTCACCTGGTTCGTCTTTGCACTCCGATACACTGACCGTAGCGAGTGGTTGTCGACGATCCGAGTTGGACTCCTGTTGGTCGTTCCGGTCGGGGTTCTCGGCCTCGTGTTTACAGTCCCGTTTCATTCGCTTTTTTACACCGAGATCACCGTGATTACGGTCGACGGGGTAGAACTACTCGAAACGACAGGCGGCCTTGGCCATACGATCAATATCATCTACGCCTACGGCCTGTTGTTGGTCGGCAGTGGCCTGATCGTCAGTGAGCTATTTACGACGAACCGGCTCTACCAACGTCAATCGGTGGTCCTACTCGCCTGTCTCAGTGCGCCCTGGGTTGCCAACGGCCTGTTTCACCTCGGATTCCAACCGATTCCGACAGCAGATCTCACACCGGTCGTCTTTGTGTTGGTCGGGATCCCACTCGCCGTGATCGTCCACCGGGCCGAACTAACCGGGTTCGTCCCAGTCGCACACGAACAGGTCTTTCACACGCTCGAAGATCCGGTGTTTGTTGTCTCCCCAAAAAACCGGATTCTCGATGCGAACCGCACTGCACGGCGCCTCGTCACCGAGACCGACTCTGAGACGGAGTGGACCTCGATTGAGGGAACACACATCGCTGCGGTCCTTCCCGAGACACTACTCGAAAACAGCAGCCTCAATCCGGAGTTGGAGACGACACTGGAGTGTGAACTGACTATCGGCGGGAGACCACGTCAGTACATCGCCCGTCTCCGTGGGACCGACTCCGACCACCGAGATGATCCGCGTGGTACCATCGTTTCGCTAACGGATATTACACTACAAAAAACACAACAGGAGCGTCTCGCGAGGAAAAACAGCAGACTTGCCACCCAAACAACCAAGCTCGAAGCGAAAAACGAACAGTTAGAACGGCTCGCGGGCGTGGTTTCTCACGATCTGGCAACACCGTTGGCGACCGGTGAAAGCCTCCTCCACCTCATCAAAGCCGATCTGACCGACCCACCACATGAGGTCCAGCAGTCGCTTGCTGATCTCGAAACCGTCCACGGTCGACTGCGGACGTTTGCCGAGGCCTTACCCGCACTCGCCCGCGAGAGTACCGATGTCGCAACGCCGACCGACTGCGATCTCGAAACGGTTGTCCGTGCCGCATGGCGTGTCGTCGACACCGCGGATCTAGAGCTAGACGTCCAAGAGAGCTGCCAACTCAGTGCCGACCCCAACCGACTTCAACAGGCCTTCGAAAACCTGTTTCAGAACTGTGCCGACCACGGCTCCGCCACCACAGACGCCGCCTCAACCGTCACTGTCGGGCTGCTTTCGTCGACGCAGGGGTTTTATATTGAAGACGACGGGCCGGGGATTCCAGTCGACCGCCGCGAGGACCTCTTGGAGTTCGGTGTCAGTACCGGCACCGGATCGGGATACGGACTGGCAATCGTCCGGACCATCGTCGAAGCACATAGCTGGGTGCTCTCAGTTACGGAATCGACTACCGGTGGGGCACGGTTCGATATCATAACTGAACCGTTCGATCCGCCGGAACACTGATTTGTAGCATACATACTGATCGCCATCAGAGCAACCGGACTTCGATCAACACCACAATACCACCATATAGTGGTATATGTATTAAGAGGTGGTTCAGAGATTGTAGTAGTAGATGAAACAGAGTCCTCCTTCGACCAGTAGCTCGAATCACAGTCGACGGCAGGTGAGCTGAGGCGATGATAGAACGGCCCGAGACTGTCGACCCACCACTCACAGACCCGGTCTCAGTGCTTCTGATCGATGATGACGAGACGTGGGTTCGGACACAGCGTCGGCTGCTCGAACGATACGCCGACGTGCTCGATGTGTCGACAGCAACGAGTTACGCCGAGGCCCAGAAAAAACTCCAGTCGACAGCGCCAGACTGTATTGTCTGTGATTACCAACTCGGAGATGGAACCGGAATCGAGTTACTGGCGAGCGTCCGTGAGCAGACACCGACGCTCCCGTTTATACTCGTTACCGGCGAGGGTGATGAAGGGGTTGCCAGCGATGCGATCAGCCACAGCGTGACGGACTATGTCAGAAAGATCGAGCTCGGCTCACAGCCGACCCAACTGGCCCAACGGATCGAAACCCTCGTGTCGGCCACTCGAACCCAACAGGCTCTCGACCGAGAGCGACGAAGCAAAGAGACACTTCTTCAACTGGTTACGTCGGGGTCGACACGAACCGAAATCGGACACCAGCTTTGTACGCAACTGGTCGACGAGCGAGGCTACAGCTGTGCATGGGTTGGCATCCTCGACGAGCAACAAGGGGTTGTGCCGCTGTCGAGTGCCGGGACGACGGGGTATATCGAAGCCGCAATCAAACCCGGAACTCGACCAGCAGAAAGCACCGAGCCGACGTTCACCGCCCTCTCGGAGAACAGATCCGTCGTCAGATCGCTCACGGAATCCTTATCGTCGACCGACAGTAACCCGACGCCCACACCGGACTCATCGACCGAAGACGCGCGGTGGATAGATCATGCACACGCACAGGGCTTCGAAACGATAGTCGCAGTTCCGATCCGGTACAACGAACTCACGTTTGGTGTCCTCAGCGTGTACAGTCGAGCAGCGACACAAATCGACGACCACGAACGCGAGCTGCTCGAAGAGTATGCCGAGACGCTCGGCTACGTGTTCCACACGACGGCGTGGAAACGGACGCTTCATTCGTCGACGATCACCACGGTTCGGTTTCGATTCACAGACGACCGACTCCCACTTGTTGCTCTCTCGTCGGAGCTCCCGGCGGAGACCACGATTCGGACACGAACCGTCATTCCGAAAACGGACACCACAGTGTTCTATCTTGCGACCATTGAGGGAGCGACGAGCGATGACCTCTTCGACGCAGTCGACGAGACCGAGGCGATCCACTCGGTCGACGTGTATCGGACGGACGGCGAGATCCGGTGTGGACTCGTCGTCGACTCGCCGGTCCCCGAGCAATGGATCTTGGATAATGAGACACAGTATGTCCAGACGGTCGCCGAGGATGGCCATACGGATCTTATCGCCGTACTGGGCGACCAGACGACGGTCCAACAGTGTGTCGACGGCCTCACAACGGTCACTGGGTCGACACCCGTCGCAACACTCTATGCGGATGAGACGCCGTCCAAAGCGGCTGATACAACCCCAATCAACCGCCTGACAGACCGGCAACAACAGGTACTCCAGCTTGCGATTTCGGCGGGGTACTTCGAGCGGCCTCGCCACAACAACACCGGCGAGCTCGCCGAGACGCTGAATATTACGCGGGCCACGTTCACGCAGCATCTCCGCGCTGCACAACGAAAAGTGTTCGAACAGTACACAGAACTCAGATAGAGGGAGCCGTCGAACGGCGCTCGCTACGGTCAGCCGCCAGCGGGCTTCGGAGGTCTTTCCACGTCGCGGTGATCCGTTCGCCCGACTCGTCTAATTCGATCAGGTATTCGTCGACCGTCGGGTCGTGGTCGACGACAATGCCGTGGAGTCCGTGGTAGTCGTAGTCGAGGACACTCTCCCGTGTAATATCGATTCGAACCCGGCTCGTTACGTCGTAGGCAGGCCCACTGCCACTAATGTCCGATCCCCAGTCGATCTCGTGTCCGCAGTCGGGACAGTGACCGGTTTCGTACGACGAGCTCTCGATAAACCCGGACGCCATGATCGATGCCGGGAGGGCGAACAGCCCGATTCCGAGAATTGCGACCACACTGCCGATGACCTGGCCCAGCGGCGTAATGGGTGTGACATCACCGTAGCCAACAGTTGTGAGGGTGACAATTCCCCACCACATAGTCCCCGGAATCGAGGGGAATGCCTCGGGCTGAGCAGCGTGTTCGGCAAAATACATCAGCGAGGAGGAAACGACCAACAAAATTAGATTGCCGGACATGGCCACGACGAGCTGGCCGCGTTTGAGATAGAACGCCCGCCCGAAGGCTTGCATCGACTCGCTGTACCGAACGAGTCGGAACAGACGGAGAAACCGCATCAAGCGGAGCGCACGCAGAAACCGGAGATCCGAGACTCCGCCTAACATTGTAATATAAAACGGCGCGATGGCGATGAGATCAAACAGCAACAGTGGCCGCGTGGCATACCGCAGTCGACCCACAATCGGTCGCTCGTAGGGTTCGCCGGCTTCGACGGCACTCCAGATTCGAGCCAGATACTCGATGGTAAAAACAGCGACCGAGACCGTTTCCAACAGGAAAAACTGCGTGCTGTAGGCTGCATATATCGAGTCGACTGTCTCAAACATTACCGCAAGGACATTCAGAAGAATGACACACATAATGACCCAATTAAAGAGCTGTCCACCCCCACCAGTGTGCGTTGGGTCGACCAACTGGCGCGTTCGTTCTCGCAACGAGATATAATCCATTTGCTACCACATAGTAGCAGGATATAATATTCCTTCGCAATAAGCCAGATATCGCGACCCTCTAGCCTTCTACCGCACGATTTCTCGATACCACTATGCGCTGGTATTGGCTATATTTACTCCGTCTGAGACAGTCACATAAGAACGGTAGTCTGGATCGTCTGCAGTATTCTCGGTGGACACCGCTACTGGTCGACAACCCATGAACCCCATCGCTAATCACTCCTGGAACGACAGACCCGAAAAAGACGTGCAATTCTATTTGTCACCCTTGGCTAGCAGCCTCGGGGGACGGCTGCTGGCAGCGAAGACCACCAGTCGACGGGACTGTGGTGGTCAATGAGTCGCCGAGGCTGCTGGTATGCCATCTTCGCCGTCGTCGTTGGGCTGACGCTGTGTTCAGGGGTGGCGGCTGCCGAGCCGCTCGTCGACCTCGATCCGGAGACGGATTTAGCGGGGAACGGAACCGAATCGGATCCCTACCAGATCGGCAACAGTTCGGAACTCCAAGCCATAACCGGGAATCTGAGTGCGAACTACACGCTGACGTCGAGTATCGACGCGAGCAATACCTCGGCGTGGAACGGCGGGGCGGGGTTCGAGCCGATCGGAAATTCGACCGACCCGTTTACCGGTTCGTTCGACGGGCGCGAGCAGACGATTTCGGGGCTGTATATCAATCAGACCACTGATGACGCCGTTGGACTGTTCGGTTCTGCTGACGGTGCAGAGATCGAACGGGTCGGTCTTGACAGTGTTAGCATCGTTGGGAACGCATCCGTCGGTGCCGACATTTTCGTCGGGGGGCTGGTCGGTAACATGAGTGGGACGGTCTCCAACTCGTCTGTCACCGGCACCGTCGACGGATCCGATACTGCCGGTGGATTGGTCGGTCACCTGCGTGGGACCGTAACGAACTCGTATGCCAACAGCTCGGTCGACGGCGGCTCGTTTGTCGGTGGACTGGTCGGCCAAACCGCCACTACCGGCGAGATACGCACCTCGTATGCCGTCGGCAGGGTCGACGAAAGCGGCTTGGCGACCGATGCTGGCGGGCTGGTCGGCACTAACGGTGGCAATGTCGTCGACTCCTACTGGGATACCGAGTCGACCGGCCAAGCGACATCTTACGGTGGCACCGGTCTGACAACCGCCCAACTGACCGGTAACAACGCCACCGTCGACGGCACCATGGATGGCTTTGCGTTCTACGATCACTGGATTCCGACCGAAAGCTATCCGGCGTTGACGTGGCAGTTTGTCGCCGAGTCGACCGGTGATGGCACGGAACAGAACCCGTATCACATCGAGGATTCCTACGGCCTCCAGGCGATCACCGTCGACCTCGCTGCGAACTACACGCTGTCGGAGTCTGTTGATCTGAGCGAGACCGCGGAGTGGAACGATGGAGCCGGTTTCGAGCCGATTGCCAACAACTCCGATTTCAGCGGCTCGTTCGATGGTGATAATCATACGATCAGTGATCTCACGATCAATCGGTCGACTGCATCAAATGTTGGGTTGTTTGGCAGCATTGGCTCTACAGGCACGATTTCAAACGTTACACTAACGGACGCGACAGTGTCGGGGAATCGAGATGTTGGTACGCTCGCGGGAGCTAATCAGGGCTCGATTTCCGATGTCCAGGTCTCTACAGTTGTACAAGGTAATCGGTCACCCGGTGAAGGAAACGCAAGTTCGATCGGTGGTTTCGTTGGGGAGAATGCCGGAAACATTACTCAGTCAACGGTAGACGGAAATGTCTCAGCGGATGATGGCGGTGGTTCTATTGGAGGATTTGTTGGTGTTCTTTCATCGGGCGGACAAATCGCCGACTCTCACGCAACCGGAACCGTCTCTGTAACCGATGGTGGAAGTGTCGGTGGGCTTGTCGGATCTGCGTCCGGGGACCAAGATTCTGACGAGATTTCGAATTCTACCGCAAACGTTTCTATCGATGCTGTTCGAAGTGACAACGTCGGTGGACTTCTCGGTAGTGGCTCTGCTTTCGCTGTTATTACCGATTCGTCCGCGAGAGGGACTGTCAGCGGTGAGATGAATGTCGGCGGGCTGGTCGGTAAGACAGAAAGTGACATCTTCCGATCGTTTGCGACTGGTGATGTGATTGGGAATGATACCTCTGGCCAGAACATCGGTGGGTTGGTTGGTTCTACTAACGGGCCAACCCGAAACTCTTCAGCGCATGGTAATGTCACTGGTCATGAGTATGTTGGCGGGCTTGCCGGAGAAATAACTGATACGGCATCAACAGTTGCTATGTCGACTTCGTTCTCAGTCGGCGATGTTGATGGCAACGCTACCAATGGTTCGTTCGCCGGTCGTGTCGCTACAGGCGTCACTGTCGACGATTCGTACTTCGATTCGTCGACCAGCGGCGTTTCGGCGGCTGTCGGCGACGGCCCGGACGACGGCATCACCGGTCTCACAACGAGCCAACTGCAGGGATCGGCGGCGACAGAAAACACGAATCTCTCGTTCAACCCGGTCTGGATCGCCACCGACGGCTATCCCCTCCACGTCTGGCGCGTCGACGACTACACGCTCTCGTTGAGCGGGACCGATATCGACACCGACGACACCGCCATGTCGACGGTTACGCTCTCGTTGTCGGACGACTCGACACAAACGGCCACCGAGCCAGCGGCGTATTTGAGCAGCGATAGCTCGGTTGCGACTGTCGATGACGGCGGCGAGGTCACGGCCGTTGATTCGGGGTCGACGGTGATTTCGGCTGAAGCCAGCGGGTTCGATGCTTCCATCTCGTTGTCGGTGAGTTCACCCTCGACTACTGGCTCTTCATCTTCTTCGTCCTCGTCGTCCTCGTCAGACGACCCTGAACCCGAAGACGACCCTGAACCCGAAGAGACTCCTGAAGACGAAGACGAGCCAGCGGACTCGTCCCCACCGTCGTCTGGGGCCGACGGATCCAGCGAGCCACCGACCGAAGAGGACGACGAGACAGAGGCCATCCAGTCGGTGCCGTTCTTGACGCCGACGCGAGTACTCGGTGGCGGTGCGGCCGCCATCGGGTCGTATGTCGCGGTCGTGCTGGTCTCACGCACCGAACTGTTTGTGGCTGCCGCACCGGCCAGCGTCGCCAAGGCTGTCGCGGCTATGCCGGGAACGGCTGGCTTCCTGTTGTCTGAACCCGAGCAGGCGGCGTTCGTCGTTGGTTCGGTCACACTCGCCGACAACGATGATGATACAGACGACGAAACCGACAGCGACGTGGCCGCTGGTGAGACGATCGCTATCGACGTGACAATCGAAAACAAAGGGGATATTCCGGGTGCAAGGGTAGTCACACTCACACTCAACGAGGCTGAGGATTCAGCCACCCTCGATATCCCGGCCCACACAGCCCACTCGGTGGTCTTAGAGTATCAGACCTCACTCGCCGACGCCGGCAAAACACTCGGCTTTACGATCGACTGTGAGACCGATTCGACTGATATCGATATCACTGTCGCCGAGCTGACCCACGAGGACGACGAATCAATGAACGAGACGACAGCAGACCCAGACGACGCAGGTACCGACGACGACCAGACATCCGGTGAGACAGTCGACCCGGACACAACCGACGACGAGGAGATCGACACTGAAGTATCTGAAGACGAACTCGATGAGGGCACTCGAACCGGGTTCGTCGACCGGCTCTGGCTCCAGAAAGGCAAAATTCTCAGCTACACCGCCGGGCTGATAATCATCTACATCGGGACGACGAACCTCGAAACCAACGTCTTTGCCGGTGGACTGGGAATTTTCCTTGGCGTGATGGCACTCCCCATTGTTCGTGCCCAACTGCCGACCTCAACGCGGGTGTTGATCAGCCGCTACGGCAAGGTCGTGGTTGTTATCATCGCCGCCCTGTTCAGTGGCGTCCTAGTCGACCCGGCAGTCGTTTTCGAAAGGATCCAAGAGCTATTTCGGTGATCGTGGATCCGTTGATTCAGCAGTGATCCCACCGGAGAGAACGGTTCGGCGATTCAACACTCCCTGCGAATCACTCGACTTTTGAACCCTGAACAGATCGTTCCGGATTCGTCGATCTGCGTTGGCCCAGGGATCGTGTGCTGAACTGACTCCAGATGAGGGAGAAGCTCCGGTGAACCGCAGCTTCCACCTCTTTGATTGCGTAGAACACCGTTTGTACGCTCGATCCAGGGCTCCGTGTTCACGGATTATAACAGCAACCAATGCATCAGTGTCGACTTTTCGCGGGAGTTCCGCTACTGTCTAGAAAGCGGGATTGACCCAATGCCAGCGAGCGACCTGTCGAAGCTTCGGCTCAGCGTCCCGATGACTGAAACCAGCGGTGAGATGTACACCGAACTGTCCGTTGGTGGCAACACCGTCACTGGCTCACCAGCAGAGATTCTGACAGCCGTCGAGGCAGCGGTCGACGACTGTAATCCAGACATTCTCGTCTGCTCAACGAGCCAGACCATTCCCACCTTATATGAGATGGCTACGAGTGCAGGCATCGAGGACTTTACGCTGAGTCGGTGGTCCGATGTCGGCTACCAGCAGCTCGCGAGTCGGTCGACGTACTCAAGCTACGGTCGCGTCGGCCACTCGCCGGCGCGGTACAACGTGCCCGGTCGCGCGATCATCGACGAGTCGAACACGTTCTTCTACGGCAAGACGAACCTCGACGGCGTCCTCGACCTTGTGTCGCGCTCGAAGAAGCCGATCCAGGAACTCGCCTGGACGAGATCGTGTGGCTCTTGGACACGAGGATGTCGAGACGTATGATCCGTCGTACTACGAGACACAACTCGTCCGAGCTGTCGAAAGTGTCCTCTCACCGCTTGGGTGGGACCGAACAGATATCCGACGGGAACTTGCAGAGACTCAGAAGACGGATTTGACGACATTCACAATAGACAGACAGTAGTAATTAGTTTCACAGAAGATGTGACCCCACTCCCTCCCCCCGTCATCGATGTGTAAAACCCTGCGAGGGGAGTGGGGGTTCGAACGTGAAGAACGTAATAACAGGCGAGAAACCGGGTAAATAGGCGAGAGAAGCTCTCAAACCTCCGAACCATATACTAACTCACGTCCTTCTTTGATTTAAGGAAGATTTATGTAGTAAGCGTATAAACCAAACCCGTAGTGGATCTAATTACGAGGTTAGGAGGAAACTGTCTCCGACTAACCGAGTATTAGTCTGTTTTCTTGTCGATAGCGTCAAACCGACTGTTCGTCCTGATATCGTTATCCTTGCGGCTCCTATTGTCGACTGAGTCTGTCATTCCGTGTTTGATCCCCTCCCTTCGACTATTATTTACACATCGATGACGGGGGGTGGGTGTTCACGAGATCGTCTAAACACAGTATTCATTCACGGATTTGAGTAGGTATAATGAGCTACATCTTCTGTTTCTCACTCATCTCTCGTCAGTTATGATTCGTTGATTTTGATACGTGTCTTTACACATCGATGACGGGGGGAGGGTCTTCAGAGAAACGTATGGACACAGTCCTCTTTACACATCGATGATGGGGGGAGGGGCTCAAGAACCTCCACGGCGTCGACCCCCTACTGATTGTGAAATTCTTTGAGCTGTGAGTTGACAACAGATCGGAGCAATTCTTTTTGATTGGATATTGCTTCCAATCGAGTGTCGTCGACGATTCGGTTCATCATCGCTGCGGGATCTCCAGTGAAAGTAAACTCCATATACATTCCACCGCCACGCCCTCGACTCTTCCGAGAGGTCGAGATAAGACCATACGTAGAGAGTTCTTTGACATACTTGACGTAGGTTTCGCGAGTCATCTGGTCTGCATCGAGTTCATTGGTCACCCACTGGTAGACTTTGAAGCCAACAGGACTCGGAACTGAACTTCGTGATCGATTCGAGTGACAGGCAACAGCAGCCGTAGCGTACAGTGAGATTTTTTTCTGTGTCGTCAATCCCTCTACGAGTTTCAGCGAGCGATCTTTGTCGATTTCCTCTTGAGACTCACGGACGTGATCTTCGGTAACTCTGCTATCGTCTCGCTCATCTGTGAGATCTCCAGCGCCACGGAACAGATCAATTGCCTTCCGGGCATCACCGTGGCTTTGTGCCGCAAACGCCGCAACGAGTGGAATCACATCATCTTTGAGTGCATCCTGGCGGAATGCGTCACGTCGGTTTTGGAGTATTTCGCGCAGCTGCGTAGCATCGTAGTCAGGAAAGTAGATGTCTCGAGGATTGAACGAACTCTCGGCACGACCATCGATGTCCTCCATGAACTTCGGGTCGTTGGTCAGCGCCGCAACCGACACGCGGCCTTCAATCTCATTCGTGTTACTCGCTCGCGATAGCTGGTACAAAAGTTTCGAGTACGCTGGCTCATCATTTGCTCGTCGACCGACTAGCAGGTCAATCTCGTCGAGGATGAAAATAACCGAGTCGTAGTGTTCATTGATGAGTTCATACAGGCGTCGGTACTTCCGCTTCGTAGATACACCTGTCTCAGGGACACCGACCTCTGCACCGACGTCTTTCGCGACAGTCTGAACGAGATCGTAGACGGCTTGATCGAGCGTATTGATTGGCTGGCAGTTGATGTCGACCACACCGAAACGTTCGCCCTTCGATTGACAGAGTTCGATGATTTGTTGTGTGACTGCTCCAATGATGAGGGATTTCCCTGTCCCAGCAGGACCATACAGCAGCATATTTGGAGGACGATTTCCCTGAAGCGTCGGTTTCAAAAATGAGACAACAGATTCGAGTTGATCGTCGCGCCCGACAATCCTCTCTTCATCGATAATCGTATCTGGCTCAACGAGATCCCGATTGACGAAAACCGATGCCTCCCCCTCATCATCGAGCATATCCCGGATTGACCGCTGGGTATTATCTTCAGCAGCCACTCCATCTTGATCTAGCATCGTGTCTCCGGTAGGGCCCTCGTGAGCGGCTTCTATTTGTTCGTCGTCGTCTCTAGAATGAGTTCTTTCATCAAGGGTAGATTGATCCGCCCCATTCTGATCACCACCGGCCATACGGCTTCTGTACGCCGGAGTACTAAAAAGGTTAACCTACGTCGATGTTTATACACTAGATAAGGCCAATCTATCACCCGTATTCTACGGTTCTATATATCTGGGTTAGAACCAACACCGATGTATATTGGTTGAGGGCCTCCCCGTCGTCGAAGTGTAAGCTGTGCGTCTGACACCCCGGCATCGAAGTGTAACTTCTCATCCCACACTCCCCGTCATAGATGTGAAAAACACCCTTCTCTACCCTTATTGTCGGTGTTTATGGCAGATTTCATATCGCACACGGAAGTCCCTAATCGTTGGATTTGACTGGACCTTTATATTTGGACTTGATTTTGTCTCCCTCCCGCCACTGCCAGTAGTAGTAGCGATTGTCGTTGATCTCCTTGATCGTAATCGTGGCCTTCGTCGGAACATTATCTGGAAGGTCGTCCGGCCGTTCCTCGATCTCGTCGTCATCTGACTCCTCCTCGAGGCGGGCCCTGCGACCTTTGTGCTCGGCCAGTGCCTCGGCGTAGCGGGCAATGTCTTGGAGTTGGTCTGGAGAGAATCCGTTGAGTATGTCGACGGTCTCTGTCGGAAGTTCTGCTGGTGGCGTCGGTGGCTCGTAGGACATCAGCGGTCGCCTCGTGTTAACCAACACAGCGGCCGACTGCATAGTTTTGTTGGTTAAGCAGCGGCTGAATACGAAATCGAACGGTGATCGAGTACTGATACGGAGCCGGTCCTGCAGGAGTTAGGCTTCGTCCGGTCGGGGGGCGTTCTCGTACTTGACCATCTTCTCGGGCTTGTCGGAGATGGTCTCGTAGATCTGTTGGAGGGTTTCCTCTGCAGCGAGGAGGTTGTGTTCGTCAAGGAAAGTTCGGCCTTCCTCTGTAAGGCCATAGAACTTCCAGGGGTAGCCCTGTCGACGCTCGTCGTCGTCCAGCGCGACTTCTTTCACGATGCCAGCGTCGATCAGCTTCTGGATGTGCTTGTAGACGGTGGCATCGCTCACGCTGAGGTTGAGCTCTTCGAGCTCGTACATCGAGGGGAGCTGATCGGGATGCTGGAGGATGTTGTTGATGAGGGCAAATCGCGTCTGCTGGGTGACGAAGTGAACGAGTTCGCGCGGTTCCATCTCCTCAGCAGTCTCAGGCTCTGTGCTCATACCGTGCAGTACACGGCGTGGTGACAAGTAGTTTGCCCTTGGGTAAACTACCCTAGAGTAAATCAGACAGTTGAACAAGTAATTTACTCCATAAATCATATCTCTCTGCTCGAGAGACATTCAGTATGTCCGATGAGGAGTCGCCTGTTCCTGAGGACGTTCTCAAAAGTGCCAAAGACCAACTTGATGAAGAGGAAATAACGCTGGCTGACAATGAGGAGATCCTCCACGCTTTGAGCGAGTTAACTCCGGTCTACGAGAACGACCGGTCGTACTTTGTGCTCGGGAACTACGACCGAGAGCCGATCCGACGTCTGAACTTGGTGGTTGACCGCCTCAACCGTCGCACTGACGGGTACGCCTTCCGGATGGTCGACATCCGCGGTGAGTGGGACAACAGCATCCAGAAGTTCTGTCTCATCGCCGATATCGTGACGTACCTCGTCGGCGTTGCCGAGAAGGATCCGAGCGACTTCCTCGTCGAGCAGGGTCTGCTCGTCGGTACGACCGAGTACTTCGCAAAAAGTCACGTCCTCAAGCGGACGTACGAGGATGAGGAGCATCCGTTCGGCTGGATGCAGGATGGTGTCTTCGAGTTGTTTGACCGGGAAAGGCGGCTGTATCGGTGGCGAACCGAGGAGGATCTCGTCGACATGACCGGCGAGCTACCGTAACCTGGCTCCGAACAGCCTACGTAGTATCATTCTATGGTGATTGAATCCATCGATGCCAGTTAATCATTGGTCACCCTTTCGACCGGGGGGCTGACCATCCGGCTGGGAGACGCGTCCCTGCTTGATCTCGTGGTCGACACGGCGCAGATGCTTGCAGCCACCTTCGGGTGCTCGCTGCTGCCAATCGAGACAAGTACAGGATTCGCCGCCGGCGTCGATCTCGTACCAGTTCCCAGACTCAGACTCAGTACTTCACAAAGCCGCTTAGTTAGAACGTCTGCTTGCTGAAGGTGTGTCTAAAACCAAACAAGCAGACGGTGAGATCCACGAGGACCAGCTTCTTAACTTTCTCGTCAACCGCCTTGACGAGG
>Ga0208281_10023_pt1 | contig 43338 bp, 46 predicted proteins | sample AntDeeMetVIRDL14_FD_184781 | JGI IMG/M metagenome (GOLD analysis project Ga0208281, IMG submission 184781) | Saline lake microbial communities from Deep Lake, Antarctica, in enrichment culture - Antarctic Deep Lake Metagenome VIRDL14 (SPAdes)... ... | reverse complement strand
CCACGCACGAGCACAAGTGTTCCTCGCGCTGTGCCTTCGTCTCGTTATTGCGATCACCAACGACGAACGCGGAGACAATCCAGGAAGCACCGTCATCACGCTATGAGAACTATTCTATGACACCCTCATACGTACAAGCAACACTTTGCAGCAGCTAACTTCTACCGTGCTCTATCACGGGCTCTGGATGGTCTAATATTCGCTGCCGCAGCTCTCATTCTTGCCACCAATTTTTGGGGTGTTATGCCGAATCGCTATATCGCAATACCTGCATTGCTCATTGCAGCTATCACCGGATATCGGAGAGGTACGAATTTGCAAGACAGAGCAGAGGAGTTTCGACGGTCGGCGCGTCGGTATCACGCGTTGTTTGATGAATACCGTGACTTTCTCTCTATTACCGTTGCATCAAACGAAGTGAGTACAGAGGAAGTAAGGGCAGAATTTAATCGGCTCAGCAATGACCGCCGAGAACTCAACCAGACCACACCCGATGCAAGTGGAATTTGGTATCGATACATCAAGTGGAAAGGTGAGGACCGCATTCGAGAGGAAATCACAACGACCCCAGAGACCCGCGAAGCATTGTCCAACAAGCCCAAATAATTCCTCAAAAGGGAACATAGAACCCCGAAAAATCTCTCTTAGTCACTATTAAAATCACTTACTCTCGAATTGGAGTTCTACTTCAAATACACCAATATTTTTATATTCTTCTCTCAATTTTAAATACCCATTCTCAATTTGGAGTATCTCACAGCCGTCTTCACCACGTGTGAACCTCTCCACGAGTTCATGTTCTATCAAATCCTCAATCTCTTCTCCAACGGAATTAAATTGGGATTTGATGTGCTCTGGTAGACCCGTTACATGCATTACCTTGACTTCCGACCCTGCCTGGTATATTTTCCAACTTGGTTTAGAGCCATCTCGATTCTGACAGTCGTCGCGTCGATATCCAAATGCATAGTTCTCTCCATCAGATAATATCCCAGACAAGGTATTCCCAAATCTGTCATTCTTGCGTGAGATGACTTTATAATCTGCACTGTCTGAATCTGAATGATAATATGGTAAGCAATCTTTTGGTGCTATATAGTCAACTTCTGTGAGTAGTTTTGATTCTTGCTCGTTCTGGTCAATTTCACTGTTATTTTTACCCACCATTTCTCAACTAGACATGTATTTCACTTCTATTCATTTTTATTTCTATAAATAAGATTAAATTCCTTACTTATTCAAATTATATTGTTTTTCAAAGCTAGATTCCACGAAAACGAGCGTTCTCTACCATCTAAAATATAGTTCCAGTTTCTTACAAGGGGTGATTTATTCTCTACATGGTTGACCGTGTTAACCGTGTGTAGACCGTGTAACTCTGACCGTGTAGTACACCATATCACATGGTATGCTGAGCTGAACGACAACCATTGAATGGCTATCTGTCGTTAGATAGTATGATTTCAATCAACAAGCTGGCTCTCAACAGAGTTAGAATCTCAAATAAATGAATAAATCTAAGAATTTTCTATAAAATCGGCAAAGGTTTTAATAACCATTTGTCCTTACTAATTTTAGATGACTAATTCAAAAGCTGATATTGAGGCACTATCTGACCTCATTGAGAAACAGCAAACCCAAATTGAAGAGCAACAGAAACAAATTGAGTCGCAAGCCGAACGTCTCAAAGAATTAGAAGATAACTGTACACTCAGAGAATCACGAATTAATAGTATCACACGTAGTTTGGATTCTATTGAAGATGATATTGATTCTTTAGCAGTAGGTGCAGGAAACGTTACTTTGTCTCCAATTGAAAATGCAATTGTGAAATATAATGACCCTGAAAAATCTGATTTCATCAAACATCAAAGAGATATAAGAGCAGCACGGATTATTCTGAATTTCTCTAAGTGGTCTTCGAAAACACCAGGTGGCAGCAAATTAAATGTTAAAAATAACAACTTGAAAACACTATACGAATCAAAATACGGAGAGCATCTAGCAAGTACACAAATTGGACGTGCATTCAGGGCTGCAGTGGACCTTAGTAACGGGAAATTTGAACACAGACGGAAGAATGGACACGGACTTTACCTTCCCTCTAACAAAAAAATCGTTACAACAGAACAAGAACTTAGGAAGGAAGCGAAGTCAACTTAAGAAAATTAGATTCTAGGATTATTCTATATAGTGTCTGACGATTGGTGTCAGGTATGAATGTCACCTAAGGCTATTCTAAAGAGTTAAAATCGTTAAAACAAGAGATTTTACGGGTTTTGATAAGAGTCACAAAATATTTCACGACGAACCATATTCGAAACCGAATCCTCAAACCAATTTATCTTCAATAAATACGAATTTTATTTAGTTAATTTAGGGTAATACTTATAACAGTAGGGAACGAAAAGAAACTATAGGGTGTAACTTAGAAACAAGCTATAATACTCCCGTTTGGAGTCTATAGCGCAGTTGGCCCCCCGTGACATCCTTACCTAACATCAATTGTCAGGTCGATGTGCCAAATTTTGTGTGAGATAAAAACTGGTTACGGACTTGAGCCCGATATGGAACATTCTCCTCAAAGACATTCGGGAGAAATAATTGACAAGTCAACATATTTCTGGTCGTGGCAGTAGTTCCATGAGTTAGCCACTGACGAATAGCCCACTTTACCGTAGATGTTCAAGTATCTGTAGGATACGGAATCCGAGCTCACCGTAGTCCTTCTCGGTTTGCCCTGCCTTTTCGCGCAATGCTTTCATACATTCAGTGTACTCCTCGTTGATTACGAGTTCGAGTTCGGTACCGGTTTGCTCGTCGAACTCATTAGTCATGTCGTAGAGGCCCGTTAGCAGGTACTTTTCGTCACGGTTCCCGCGTACGACGGGCGACCAGAATTGGAAAATGAAGGAATAATCATCCGAGTCAAAGAGTTCGGTGACATACTCTTTGTCCGACTTGAATTTCTGCCACAGGCGTTCGAGAGTATGCTGGTAGTCTTCGTTCCCGTATTCCGCCCATCGGTCAGTGTTAGGTGTCCCCGAATAGTGAAGACCGTCAATGTGGGTTACAACCTCACAGGTATAGACGACCTGTTCGCCATGTTCGGTATTTTTCACGCCTATCACGTCGATTTCGAGCTGGTCACCTTGCTTTTGCGACCGCTGGTTGTACATTACCAACTCGCATCCTTCTACGAGTCGAAGGTACGAACCGACGAGAAGTTCACCTGATTCAGGCTGTTCGGTCATACTGGAACGATTCTATCATGATACAAAACAGTTGGTCTACTCTACTGTTGTAAGTTTTTATTGAATCTCTGTTAATATGCGCGTAGAAGACATCTCTGGGATAAAGAATAACTTAGTATGTTCATCTAGAAATCAAATCGGTATGTTTACATATGCTTAGACTTATAATTAATCAAGGTGATTAAACATGGAAAAATACGTATGTTCAATTTGTGAGGCAAAGTTTGATAATGAGATGCTAGTTCGGACGCATATCTCTCTTTCAGAACATTATGGCCATAAAAACAAAACCGGTTTCTCGCCAGCTGATTCAGTTTCTGTGATTAATGAGAATAATGAAATTGTAGATAGAATTAACGGAAAAGGAAACCCAGAGGCAGCGAACCTATTGAAGAGTGAGGTTCCTGATGAATTAGACAGAGTTGATGCAGTAATAATCAAGACGGCAGTCAATTCAAACACTGTTGATAGTTCAGAACTTATTCGACTCACAAACGCTGCTCTTGATGATGCGGGATTAGCAATTGAACCAACAGACTCTGCTCTTCATCGAGGAGAAACAGATGTACCCTCATCAGTAATAATCCTGAAAAAACTAAATGATTTCTTTGAGCTCAGTCGGACAGAAGGTGCAAAATTTGAGGAACTCACTAAACTCAAACAACGTATTCTCAAAGCCTATGCGAAAGACACGTCTATTGGGGTGTCTGAATTAGCTAAGGAAACAAATGTCTCTCCGAGCTACTGTGCTCTGATAGTCGAGAGGTACGGAGATATTATTGAGAGAGTAACTTCTGACGAAATGGATAAATATTTAGACGAAATCTCGTCAGGGAGTCGAACATAAATGTCTCAATGAACGTAACTGGGAAATAGATTAGCGATAAAGACTTTGGATTCGAAGTTGGTAGTGTTGTAGAATAGCTCAGAATCCGACAATCATACCCACTCTCACCCGCGGCGAGCACTCAAATATCTCGTCCCTCTTTGTGTTCTTTGATACCAGAAGAGAAATGGCAAATCGTAATCAGTGAAGTTCCAGTAACCGAACGGTCAGGACTAGCCCGATGCTGGCTGTACGAAAACAGCGTAAAGCAATACCGAGACCAACCCCGCCACCACCCAAAATTAATCGAGTTGGTCTTGTGCTTCAAATATACTCAATCTTGAATAAATATTATTAATCTATTCTCGGTGCGTGTCTATCCGCCTCACTTCGCAAGAAATCATCTTTCTCACTGAGCAAGTACTGTTCAGTAGTGGATACATCTTTGTGACCTAATAATTCTTTAAGCGAATATATTGAGGCCTCTCCTGATGATTGGATAAATTGCTCTGCGAATCCGTGACGATATGAATGAGTTGAATATTTATATCGTTCTGTGTCGTCTGCAGTTGTAACTGTGTCCTGCTCTTCTAAGGACTCGGCTGCATACGAGACAATATCACCAACGGTACGAGGTGACATTCCATTTTCAGACCTTGCGTCATCTGTGATAAAGAAATAATCAGAATCAGAATTAATGTATGCTTCCCGACGGACATCCCTCCAGATTTCAAGTTGAGTAGATAATTTTTTAGAGATACTTGCTGGTCTTGTTTTGTCGGACTTTACTGCAGGTACTATAATTTCGTTTTTCTTCAAATCGACATGCTGTTTTTCAAGTGAACTAATCTCAGCTCTTCGCATCCCTGTTTCATAAAGCAAATTTAGAACCATTTTATTTCTGAATTTCGGTGGTCCTACATTTTCAATCATTGTTTTATGTTGCTCAGGAGAGATAACAACGTAATTTTCAGGCCACTTATTTTGCTGGAGTGTAGCTCCGTAATCAATATAGCTACCAATCACAAAATCTTCTGTCAGATTCTTTGTGACATGGCCTTCATTATAGAGATACAGAAAGAATGAACGAGCATAACTGTACGTTGTTTCTATAGTGCTCTCAGCATACCCTTTCTCATGTAACATCCACTTTGCCCAGTAATCTAAGAGTGTATTAGAAGTTCCAAGACTTGTCTCTTTTTTGGGTATATGAACTACAAGGTCTGACCGCTTATTTATTGCAGTGTAATCTAAATCGGCATAATCTAGAAACCACTCAAGGCGTTTTATTGACTGCTTATAACTAACAACCGACTTGTCTGCTAATTTCTCTGGAAGACCTGCAAGAAAATCTGATTTAAGTTGTTCGAACGACTCTTGTTGGCTCATTCTTCTACCTCAAAAATGAATCTCTTGCCATCTTTTGAGAATTGATTGACTGAGCCAATATCTGAAATGAGTGTATCTAACGTACTCAGGACATCTTGGTCACTGTATCCTGCGAATTTAGTTTGAATATCTTGTACCCAGCCATACTCGTCTGAACGTAATCCATCAGGATTGGTCAGTTCATAGGCGTTATTTTTGATAGTGTTCTCAGCATCCCGCTGTGATTCAAAGCGAGGCAGTGTCTCGTAGACTTCACTCTTTATGTTAACCGTTTCTCCTTCTAAATCAATGAGATAAGCAATGTTTGTCTCCAAACGACTGAGTGTTTCCTCTATGTCCCGGAATCGGTTCTCAAGCGATTGTAGACGGTTCTCTACAGGAGCGAGGTCAACATCTACACTTTCAAGCTCAGATTGCTTATCAAATCCACCACTAACTTCCAAATTTGTTGCACGGCGAATGAGTTTGGTCCGGTCATTGTACTCGTCATTCTCAACAGCTTCATCCCAGGCATTGAGTTCAGATTGAGGAACTCTCAGTGAGATTGGCTGTTTGTCATGCTCCGAATCGTCAGAGGCCATATTACGGTATTTCTCATGCCAACGTAATATGATTGTGCATACGTTCGTACATATTTTGGACAGTAGTAGGTGACCGGATATCCCATACTGACTCGTTGGGCGTCGACGGGCTTACTTTGACCGGTCACCCCCGGACTCATCGCTACACACTGTCGACCGTACCCAGTCAAAGACCCATTTGTTACCATTTGATGGCAGCAAGTACCATCTCTTACCAAGTAGTGACAGTAATACCGGTCAACGTAGCGCTGTGGTTAGTCGATCTGTTTGAGCGCCCACGCCGCCCGCGCTCGAACCGCGTCGCTGGGGTCCTCACGCCGGTGTTCGGTCAGCGAGTCGACGGCCTCGCTGGCCTCACAGTGGCCCAACACCCAGCAGGCGTGGACTCGACTTTGGGTCCAGCTATCCTCCAGAAGCTCCACGACCTGCGGGACGAACGGATCGATCCGGCCGGGGAACTCGTCGGCGATTCGCGCCAGCGTTCCCGCCGTATTCGACCGCACCGTCGGATCTGAGTCATCCAGTAGCGGCGCAATTTCGTCGGTGTAGGGTGCGACATCCGTCGGGAACCCCTGTGCGATGTCGCCCAACACGCCGACCGAGTTCCCCCGGAGTTCGGGATCGTAAGCAGTCAACTGATCCAACAGCGTCGGGACGACCGGCGTTGCGGCGTCGGGATAGGCCGCCGTGACGTGGCCGAGCGCCGCCGTACAGCTGATCCGGTAGGGCGCGTCGTCGGCATCCAGAATCGAACACAGCTGGGGGACCAGCGGCCGGACCTCCTCGGGGAACGATTCGGCGATCACACTCAGGACGGCCAAGGCTTGTCGACGCGCCCGCGTGGGCGTCGGCGACAACAGCGAGGCAATCGCCGGGGTGGCATCCAGCGCGGCGGTGGGGTTGTGTTCGGCAACCGGCAGCAGGAACTGGGTAACAGCCGCGTTCAACAGCGAACTCTCGGTGTTCAGCTGATCGATGATCTCTGGAGTGATATCCACGACGGCCTCGGGGAACCGCTCGGCAACGGTCGCCAGACTCCGGACGGCATACAGCCGGATCGGGCGGTCGTCATCGAGCCGGTCGACAAGCCGGTCGACCGCCGTCAGCCCGACCTCGGGGCGGTCCTCAACCACAGATTCGACCGTGCGGATCGCGTCGTACCGGACCGCAGTACTGTCGTCGTCGATCAAGGGCCACAGCGACTCGGTTTTCAGCAGGCCGGGAGCGACCGCCGCCAACTGCCGGTAACGGTCGACGCGGTCGTCCGGCGACCCCTCGTCGAGTGCTGGCAGCGAGGCCCGCGTGACGACCTCGACGGCCGTAATTTCGGGCACCGAGAGCTGAACCCGCTGGGGAGAAGCTTCGACGGTCATCAGTTCGAACGTGGGTGGAGCCGTTAGTCCAACGGCCGCCGCCGGCAGACGCGTCGGGCCGGCAACCGGCTGGTCGGCCGTCACTGATGTCGACCCGCCTTCCTCGCTCACGATCCGAAACGCCGTCGAGCTATCGAACTGGTCGAAAAACGCCTCCAAGGCCTCCCCGGAGTCGGGAGCCGACCGGATCTGCATCGGCTCGCCGGTCGGGCCGGGGGCGAACCACTGCAGTGGCTCGCCGTCGGCGTCGGTGTGGCGACGAATACAGTCGTGAACCGAGTCACAGCCGACCGCATCCCGAATCGTCAGGTGGTCGACACCGCCGGCGTCGACATCGGCCGGGAGTGTATACTGTCGCCAGCAAGTGTGACCGTCGATGACGACCGGGTTTGGCTCGCCAGCTGCATCGGCGGGCCGACCGTCGACCGTTTCGGCGCGGCTATCACAGACATCGCAGACCGGGTTCGGAACGTGCGCGGCGGCACTCCCGACGGGGGTTCCACAGATACTGCAGGGCGACCGTCGGGGAGTCGGCGTTGAAGGCATCGCTGGTGGTTATGTGTCGGATGAACCATCGTCTCAAAAATCTTCCGTAGCAGATAACGGGTTTGATAATTGGGGTTGCCCCTTCGAACCCCGGAACACATTTCAGCCGAGGCGAAAAGATGTAGCTATGATCGACGAAACAGTCGAGGAGATCCAAGGGATGCAGAGTCATAGCTCCTCGCTGATCGCTATCAAGGCGACACAGGCGCTATCGGAGCTACTCGACCGCGAGTACGCCTCCGTCGAGGAGTTCGAGCGAGACCTCGAACGCAACGCGGGCGCACTCCGGCGAGCCAATCCATCGCACGCCTCGCTCCACAACGCGGTTCGGGCGGTCGAACGCTCGGTACTCGACGTCTCCGGCTCCGTCGACGAGGCCAAGGAATTCACCCGCGAGATGATCGACCGCGTCGTCGAGGATATCGAAACCGGCAAACGCCGCGCTGCCGCCAACGCCGCCGAAACGTTCGAAGACGGCGAAACCTTTCTGACACACGATTTCTCGACGACTGCACTGGCGGCCGTCGAGGCCGCCGCCCTCGACGGCAACTATCTGACGGCCTACGTGATGGAAGCCCGGCCTCGATACATCGGCCGCGGAACCGCCCGCATGCTGGCCGCAATCGACCGCGTCGAACCGCATCTCATGGTCGACAGTGCCTTGGGTCACTTCCTTTCGGAGTGCGACCGCGTCGTGATCGGCATGGACTGTATCGTCGACGACACGCTCTACAACCGAGTCGGCACCCTACCGCTGGCGGCGACCGCCCAAGAACTCGGCGTGCCGGTCGTCGTCGTCGGCTCGGGGGCCAAAGTGATCGAAGAAGGGTTTGCCTTCCAAAATCAGCACCGCTCGCCGTCGGAAGTGATGCTCGAACCGGTCGAAGGAATCGCTATCGAGAACCCCGCCTACGATGCGACGCCGGTCGAATACATCGACCAGCTTATCACCGAGACCGGCATCCACGAGTTCTAACGCTCACCGCCAGTCGAATTTTCGGCCACGAATCGCTCGCACAGTCAGAAAGCCAAGCAGTCCCATCAACATAAAGACGAACAGCGTGATCCCCTGTTCGAGCAGTCCGGCGGCCGATAGAACCACGCCGGCGATCAGAATAAAAAAGCTCGCGATGACGATTTCGAACCCACTAACCTCAACCATAGCTACCACTCTCCGTGTTCATGAAAAACCGTTTCGGTCTCGGGGGGAGCATGAGAGTATGAAGTCACCCGCCCGGCACGACACGACGCATGCAGCATCCGGGGGACGGATCGCACTGAGAATGTCGTGGCTGCGTCGTGTCGGTGCTACACGCGCCAGCCTTTGGGGGAGAGGTGGCTGAGGGGCGTGCAGGGCCGGCAGGGGAGACGGACAGGCCAAGTCGACCTGACCGCCTACTGCTACACCTGCCCCAAACTTAAGCGACTTGGCACTTCTGGAAGAACACTCCGTTTGTTGTTACACTCATCACGACACAGTCAAGGCAGTGGTTGACGGCCATGTCAGCCGGGCATCCCCAACGAGACGGCCGCCTAGAGTGACGGGATCGACTACGGGTTTGCCACATTCACCGACCGCGTCTTTACCGACGAGTTGGAGCGGAATCTGGATCTGTCGACCGAATCCAAAGAGATCGACGCCGAAGACTGATCGGAGACGTGGTTACTGTTCTCTCACGTCGACCCACTGACCGATATCGTCGGCTCGCTCGATTGCATCGAGGATGACCTGCACATCGTAGGCGTCGTCGAAGGACGGCGAGAACTCCGTTCCATCGGCGACCGCCGAGAGGAACTCGTAGTTTTCGTGGACGAAACTGTGTTCCCAGCCGATGGTGTGGCCCGGCGGCCACCAGTGGTCGACGTAGGGGTCGGTTTCGTCGGTCACGAGAATCGTCTCGTAGCCGCGATTGTCGCCGGTCAACAGCTTGAGTTCGTTGAGCCGTTCCAGCGAGAACTTCAGGCTTCCCTCCGTGCCATGAATCTCTATCGTGTGGTCGTTTTTGTGACCGGTCGCCACCCGTGAGGCCTCGAAGCTCCCGACCGCGCCGTTGGCGAACTCGGCTTGGGCAGTGTAGGCGTCGTCGACGGTCACCGGTCGGTACTCCTCGATAGCCTCCTCGTCGTCGTACACTGGTCGTTCGTCGACGAACGTTTCGAGGTGGCCCGAGACACGTTCGATGTCGCCCGTTTGGTCGCCGCCGAGGAAGCGCGCGAGGTCGACGGTGTGAGCGCCCAGATCACCGAGCGCGCCGGAGCCAGCCAGTTCGGAATCCATCCGCCACGCCCACGGTGCCTCGGGGTCGACGAGCCAATCCTGCAGATATCGACCTCGAACGTGCTGGATCGTCCCGAGATCACCGTTGGCGATCAGCTGCTTTGCATACTGGATCGCGGGCAGAAATCGGTAGTTGAACGCACAGCCCGCCGGGACGCCCGCCTCGCTCGCCGCATCGCGCATTCGTTCGGCGGTCTCCAGCGTTGGCGCGAGGGGTTTCTCGCAGAGCACGGGTGTTCCGGCCTCCAAGGCGGCAATCGAGGGCTCGGCGTGGAGATGGTTCGGCCCGAGATTGTAGAACACGTCGACCTCCTCGACGACAGCTTCCCAATCGGTCGCCGTCTGTGCAAACCCAAATTGGTCGGCGGCCTCGGCCAAGGCCTCCTTATCGCGTCCAATGAGTGTGTGGCGCTCGATCTCGGGTGCGTCGGGGAAAAACATCGGCAACCGAGCGATGGCATTCGAGTGGGCACGACCCATAAACCGGTAGCCGAGCATGCCGATGGTAAGTGGCTCAGTCACGACTTCTCACTCCGCCCAGTAGGCGTCGCCGGGTTCGGTTTCGAACATCGCACGTGAGAGCACGTCGACTGGCTTTTCGAAGCCTTCGGTCGCCGAGGGGGACAGTGAGCACGCCGAGCGTCATACAGCCACGTACAACGACATCCCGAATAAATGGGTATGTCGACTGTGAGCGAATGTTTAGGCGCTCCCATCTCCCAGTCGACCGAGCAGGTCCCAAAGAAGGAACGCCACGCCGACAGTGAGGGCGGCCACCTGCTTGGGATGGGTCATCGCCCACAGCAGATAGCTCCGCTCGCGTGCTTTGTTGTCGAACGAGCCACGGGCTCCGAAATCGGTGTCGTCGTCGACTGGCTCTCGAAGGTTGTCGGCCCTATCGGAGTCCACAGGCTCGTCGATCATCTGGGCGTTCCAGCCGGTGCGAGCCAGCAGGTAGTCGAGTCGACGGGGAATCACTCGATTGCCGAGGATAGCTTTCAGCGTCGACCCACCGACCCAGAGTTCGTTGCGGTCGTTGTGGGCCGCCCAAACGATGGCCTCGGCGGCAACTTCGGGCTGGTAGATGGGTGGCACTGGCTGTGGTTTGTTGGGGAGTCGACTCCGGACCCACTCGAACTGTGGCGTGTTGAGCGCGGGCATCTGGACCATCGTCAACTGGATGTTGCTGTCCTCGTGGATGAGTTCGGTCCGAACCGACTCGGTAAACCCCTGAATGGCGTGTTTGCCGCCGCAGTAGGCCGACTGAAGTGGAATCCCGCGGTAGGCCAGCGCCGACCCGACCTGAATTATGGTTCCCTCGTCACGCGGGCGCATGTGATCCAAGGCGACCTGCGTGCCGTAAACGTAGCCGAGATAGGTGACCGCGGTGACGCGTTCGTACTCGTCGGGTTCCATCTCACTCACTGGGGAAAACACGGAAGTCATCGCGTTGTTCACCCAGATGTCGATTGGACCAAACGCCTCCTCGACAGCCTCGGCGGCAGTGTCGACCTGCTCTGGGTGGGCGACATCCGTTTCGACGACGACGGCCTCACTCCCGGCGTCGACGACCTCCTGTTTGGCGGCTTCGAGCCCTGCCTCACCGCGGGCGAGGAGACCGATCCGTGCGCCCTTCTCGGCAAAGGCACGCGCCGTCGCTCGTCCAACGCCAGCCGATGCACCTGTGATAACGACCGTTGGGTCTGTGTTTGCTGACATAGTCTCGACTTATCTGACATACTGCGGCCACCACGAGCCGTACTGATCCCGAATCTGACCCCGTGGGATGCTGGCAGCGATGAGCAGTGCACCCACGACAACACCGTTGAGAACTGTGAGTAGCGGCGCGCCGAACAGCCATGGTGCGAGGATGATCCACCCACCAAGCGGAATGTTGACGAACCGAAGCAGGCGGGCCGGTTCGGCGGTGGCGATCACCGACACCGAGACGACAAGCGACCCGACGAGATGGCTACTGTCGGCAAGCAACCCCTCCGAGCCGAAGACAGTCGGTGACAGCATGAGCCAAAAGCCGAGTGCCAGCGCCGCCAGCAGCGTCCACGGCAGCGACACCCCCCAGAACATTCCTGCCGCGCGGTCCGGGTCTTCTCGGGTTCCTTCAGGAAGCCCGGCCTCCTCCTCTGAGAGCATGCCGCCCATCCAGAACGCATGCCACAGTGAGACGCCCTCGCTCATCCGTCGACGGAGCAGTTGGAACATGGCGACGACCTCGTCGAACGTGAGCGAAATCATCCAAAGCATCCCGAACGCCGACAGCAGACAGAGGGTACACCACGTGCCGACCAGCAGGGGCTGGAAAACAACGAGGAGGACCTGCACAAGGCCCAGCGGGATAACGACGATGCCGAAAAACGCCACCATCCACGGCATCGTCCGCCAGCGCGTTTTGTCGCCCATAAACGACATCAGTCCCTCGATTGCGTAGGCCACCGCCCCCAACCCAGCATCCGAGACGGGGAAGGCCTCCGAGACCCAGGATTCGAGAATCTGGACCGTTCCGTCGCCAAAGACAGGGTCCCAGACGAAATCAATATATCCCAACTGGTAGGCGGCCATATACCGTGAAGCGAAAAATCCGAAAAAACCGAGGACGACCAGTGGGAACCGTTGGGCCGCCGTCGACGGATTGTATGTCCATCCCTGTGGCACACTCCCGCCAGACATCTCCATCCGCATCATGATGATAACCGAGAACGTAATCACCAGAATCCCGACCAGCGAGTCATTAACATAGGCGGCGGCTGTCGGCGCGCTGAAGACGACTGGGGCCAACAGCAGCCAGAAGCCGACGAAGCCGTTGGCGTACGACGCCCACCGGTTGCCTCGCCAGACGGTGAGGCCACTCAGGGCGATCAGTACAACTCCCGTAAGTATGTCGCTCCAGGTCATCCAGATGCTTTCGTAGCCGAGCGACATCGGAGAGAAGACGAGCCAGATCCCCAGCGAGATGACGCCGTACTGAATCCACGTCTCTTTGCGTGGATGGTTGAACATCATCGTTCCCGGCTCTTGCATATCGTCTTCGTCGTGGCTATCTGATTGATTCATGATCTGGTATCAGTGATCGTCTGCCTGTCTCAGCCCCGGATACGCCGTCGACGACTGGTCTGCAAGCGAGTAGGGTGGATACCCCTTTTGAGCGTAGTGGTGCCCGCCATGGGTTGTGAGGGCCATTGCACTCGTGAGCACACCGATATGGCTGAACGCTTGGGGGATGTTCCCCAACTGCTCTCCCTCCGGCGTCACCTCCTCGGCAAGCAGGCCCAGCGGGCGGCCACACTGACAGACACGCTCGAAGATGTCGGTCGCCTCCTCGATTCGGCCCGCCGCCGCCAACGCATTGACTAACCAAAACGAGCAGACGACGAACCTCGCTTCACCCCCCGGCAGCCCGTCGCTGCCTTCCAGTCGACGCACCAACCCATCCTCGGTCGTGAGGCGGCGGCGAATCGCCTCAATCGTCCCCGCTATCCGTGGATCGTCGGCGGGCAGAAAGTCGACTTGGGGAAGTCGCAGCAGCGCCGCATCGAGTTGCTCGTCGGCTTCGAACGAGCGCACAAAGCTTCCTAACTCATCGTTGTATCCCCGCTGGAGGACAGCATCGCGGATCGTCTGACGTGTCTCCCGCCAGTGGTCGACTGGTCCCTCGATGTCAGCCTCCCCGACATCAGCCTCTTCGATGAACCGAATGGCGCGGTCGAGAGCTGCCCAACACATCACCTTCGAGTAGACGAACTGCTCTGGCTCGCCGCGAATCTCCCAGATACCAACGTCGGGTTCGTCCCATACCTCACAGACGTGATCCGCGACATCTCGAATCACCACCCAGTGGTCGACGAGCAGATCAGCCCCGTACTGAACCGCCTCGTAAACGCCGACGACGAGTTCGCCGTAGACGTCGAGTTGTCGTTGGGTGGCTGCGCTGTTGCCGACCCGCACGGGGGTCGAGTCACGGTAGCCATCAAGGTGATCAAGCGTCCGCTCTGTGAGATCCGTCGCGCCATAGAGGCCGTAGACTGGCTGCATCTCGGCGGGTGTATCCTGCCCGCAGTGGGCGAGACACAACTCGAAATACGCCTCGATCTCCTCAATGTGGCCCAACTCCGCGAGGGCTTGGACCGTGAATGCGGCGTCACGAATCCAGTTGTACCGGTAGTCCCAGTTTCGACTGCCGCCGATGGCTTCGGGCAGCGAGGTGGTGGGTGCGGCCGCAATCGTCCCGACGGCCTTCTGAATCAGTAGTTTCAGGACGAGCGTCGACCGGACAGCCAGATCGTGCCACGGGCCCGCGACGGGACAGGACGACGCCGAACAGGTGTGGGACCACTCCTGCCAGTAGTCGACGACCCCTGCACGCAGATCCCGGTGGGCGTCGGGATTGATCCGAACCGCTTGATCGTAGCCGAGAACGAACCACTGGCTTTCGCCTGCCTGTAGGCTGAGGCTGGCTGTGGCCGACCCGTCGCTGATCTCGAAGGGAACGGTCCCCGAGAGCGTCAGTGTCTCGCCATCGCCGGTCGCGGTGACGCCGTGGGTGGTGTGGTCGAGCGTTGGCATCGTTGCTGCGTAGTCGAACCGTGGTTCGAACTCGACTGCGAGGTCGACGGTGCCCGCGTTTCCCGTGACCTCTCGGTAGAGTGTTCGATGGCGGTCATCAGCTGTCCGGTGTTGAACGGGCATGAAATCGGTCACGGTCGCTGCCCCGGAGGCTGTCGAAAACCGGGTCTGGAGGACGTTGGTTCGGTCGACATACGTCTGGGCCGCCTCGAACGATTCCGCGGGAGCGATGGTACAGTGGCCACCCTGACCGTCGAGCAGGCGCGCGAACACGCTCGCATCGTCGACTCGCGGGAGGCACAGCCAGTCGATCCCGCCGTCGCGTCCGATCAGCGCGACCGTTTCGAGGTTCCCGACGACCCCGTAGGCGTCCAGCGGTTTGAACTGCGTCACTGTCGGGGCGGCTCCACTGACCCCATCGTGTAACTGACTGCACACCCACGGGTGTCTGTCAGAGACAATGCAGAGCAACGTTTGGCCGCCTCGGAGTCGTCTATTGTGGCCGGTTTGTTTCTGCTTGGTCGTCGGTCGACCGCGTTGGCGAGAAGGCTTAGGTAGCGGTTCGTGGTAGCCCTCCGCATGTCACTCGAAAATTCGCTTGAGGAACGGCTCCACAAAACGACCCAGACCGACGACCGACTCCCGGATAGCCCGCGTGGAATTCACGCTGTGGTCGCCGCTCTCCGTGGACTGCAGGCGGGGTTCGTGGCGACGCTCATTATGACCGCGTTTCGACTCCCAATTATGCGGTCGCTGCCGCCCTCTGCTAACTTCTGGGCGATGTACGTCGGCAGCGGTGATACCAACGACTACCCCGGTATTGGGCTTATTCTGCACTTGCTGTACGGGACCACGAGTGGGGCTCTCTTCGGTAGTCTGTTCGCGCTCCTGTCTGCAGAACGCTCAATCGAGGCCGAACAGCGGGGCATCGTCTGGGGGTCCGTGTTCGGGATGGTGCTGTCCGTCTTTGGGACGCAGGTCGTCCTCAACGAACTCCTCGATACACAGCTAGAGGCCGACGAACTCACGCTGTTTCACGCCGGGCATCTCGTCTACGGGATCTCTCTGGGCGCGTGGGTCGGTTCTCGAACAGAAGGAACAGAGAACGTCGACACCGAGTACGACTACAAGTGAGACTCTCCAGGTCGTCGACGACCGATACTGTCGCTACTCTGTTTCGACTGGTGCGCCGCGGACGTTCTGCTTGACGCTCCGCAGCCCCTGTTTTGCCTTCTGCTTCGAGGCATACCCGTGGCCACCGTCGGCGATGATGTTCCCGTTGTCGTGGACGAGCCGCCAGCGCCATTTGCCGCCCTTGTCCGCGAACAGTTCGAACGTCGCGCTACTGCCACCGTCCTCAACAGTGTTCTCGTGATCGTCCTTCGAGGTGTCGACCACGTACGCACCCGGCGCGTTCCCCACGACGCTGTCGAGGCCCTGTTTGGCCTTCTGGGTCGAGGCATACCCCTGGCTGCCGTCGGCGATGATGTTGCCGTTGCGGTGAACGAGCCGCCAGCGCCATTTGCCCTCGCTGTCTTCGTACAGCTCGAACCGGGCTTTGCTCACGTTCGTCTCGGTGTCGACGTCCTCGATGTCACCCTCCCATTCCATTTCGATGTCGAGGCTGAGTGTCTCGCCGTCTTGTTCGATTTCGACTTCCAACTCGGGTTCGGCCGCCGGGGTGACCGTCACCGTCTGTTCGTCGTCGACCGGCACTGGCTCCCCCCGACCGAGCGCCGTTGCCAACCGGCGCAAATAGGACGCAATTGATCGTCGACTCCGCTTCGTTTCGGATTCGTAGATTGTCTTTTCTGACATACAGTTTTGCTTTCACAGGACTGTTATAAAGTCGTGTCCCCGACTTAGCCACCTTGGAAAGACAGAGAACGGATCTATCAGTATGGGAAAACGCTATTGACCGTGTCGAACGTAGGGAGTTACAATGCGTGTTCTCGTTGTTGGAGCGACTGGGTTCGTCGGTAGTCGACTGGTCGCTCGGCTCGCGGAGTTGGGTCATGATGTTGTCGCCTTCTCGCGGAGCGCGAGCCAGGAATCGTTCCCCGACGGCGTCGAGGTCTTCGAGGGTGACCTCGCCGACGGCGACTCGCTCACTGATCTCTGTGCGGGCGTCGACGTCGCCTACTACCTGATTCACTCGCTGACCGCCGACAACTTCGCCGCCCGCGACCGGGAGTACGCCCGGCGGTTCCGGGATGTCGCCTCCGAAGCGGGCGTCGACCGCGTCGTTTATTTAAGTGGCATCAGCGGCACCGGGGTCGACCTCTCGCCGCATCTCGAATCGCGCCGCGAGGTCGAGTCGATCCTGACCGGCGGCGAGTTCGATCTGACCGTCCTGCGGGCGGCGGTCATCATCGGGGCCGGGAGCGCGAGTTTCAGAATCCTCCACGACCTGACCGACCGGCTCCCGATCATGGCGGTCCCCCAGTGGGTTCGCACCCCCTGTCAGCCGATCGGGATTCGGGATACGATCAGCTATCTGGTCGGTGTCCTGGATGCCGAGGAAACCCGCGGCGAGACCTACGACATCGGCGGCCCCTCCGTCTGGAACTACGAGTCGTTGCTCCAGTTGACCGCGAAAGCAAAAGGCAAGACGGTGTACATCGTGCCGGTGCCGGTGATGACGCCGAAGCTCTCGTCGTACTGGCTCCGGCTGACGACCGACGTGCAGTTCGACATCGCCCAGGCGCTGGCCGAGAGTATGCGCAATCCGGTGACCGTCGAGGCCGCAAGCGACCTGCAGACCGTCGTGCCGATCGACCAAACTTCGATCGAGACCGCAGTCCAGGACGCGTTGGCCGAACTCCGAGCGGCCGCCGAACGCTGAGACGGCGGTCGACGACGCCTGCCAGTCGACCGACGACCGTCAGTGGTCGACCTACTTCCGCCGGGAGTCGGCGTGGTCCTGTCGGATCGTCTCGACGAACTCCCGCGCGTCGGGATCGAGTCTGTAGGTGCCGTGGATCTCGGCGGGGGCCTCGCCGTGGACGACACGGCCGAAGGGCGCGGCGATTTTGGGGTACAGCGCTTCGAACCCGCGGGCCACCGGCGAGGCGATCCCGCGGGCATCCATCGCCCGCTTGACGGCCGTCTCGCCAGCGTGGACAGCATCGCCCTCGATCAGCACGAAGACGAACGGTCGGCTGCCGAACTGGGCTTCGAGGAACTCCTGGACCACGTCGGACTCCCATGGGACCGGAATCACGTCGTCCATCCCGTAGGTCAACACGTCGACCGCGGTTCGAAACGCCTCTTTGCGGCCGTCGTAGACGAGAACCGACAGTGGGCTACTCACGACTGCTGGTATGTCGCCGAGCGGCGTGATTCTTTCGAACAGCCCCGAATAGAAGGACCGACGAGCAGGCGGTTTTATGTTCCTATCTGACATTGGTGATTTTAAATGCAGTATCGAGCAGCTATCGGCGGTGGCCTCGTCGTCTCCGGCGTCCTCCTCGGAGTGCTTCAGGTGTTGCAGTATCTTCAGTTCCCGGCAGCCGCGACGACCCTCCTGTTCAACACGGTCCCGTTTATATTGGTGTCGGCAGCGATCGTCTTCACTGGCGTCACCATCGTCCGCGACGACGCCTACGGCGAGTACGCGACGCTCATTATCTCCTGGAGCGTCGGGAGTGCGGTCGCCTTCGTTGCCGTTTTTACGCTCATCACCGGCATCAGTCAGCAGGCGGGCCTGACGCTGCTGTTCGGGGCCGCCGACGCAGGGACTGCTGGTGGGCTTGCCGGACTCCTGATCGGCCTCTACGACGCCCAGAGTCGACAAACGCTGGCCACCGTCGAGCGGTCGGCCGAGAAACTGAAGGGGCTCAACAAGTACGGCAAGGTGCTCAACGAGTCCTCGAACGTCGAATCGGTCAGCGCGCTCTGTATCGAAGTTCTCGAATTCGTCCTGGATAGCGACGGGGCTGTGTTTGTCCATGGCGACGGCGACTCGTGGCGGGTCGTCGACACCACGCTCCCGGATGTCGACACCGACGGCGCGCTCGGCCGGGCCGCCCGCGAGGCCAGCGACCGCGAGAAGCTCCAGACGCTCACCGACGGCGAGGGGTTCGACGGGATCAGAAACGGCGAGCCCGGGTCGACGCTGGCGGTGCCGATCTCCTACGGTGCGGACACTGTCGTCCTGTTCGCCGTCTACTACGACCTCGCCGAGCCCGACACCGAGAACGTCGACCTCTTCGAGATCCTGGCAGCCCACGCCGCGACGGCGCTGTCCTCGGTCGACACAGCGGCTCGACAGGCCGACGAGCCGGAGCCGCTGTAAGCCTGGGCTTCGAGTCACAACAGCTATTTTTCGGCCGGTCTTTCACTCGCCAATGGAGGTTGCCCTGATCACCGTCGGCGACGAGCTGCTGTCGGGCGACACGGTGAACACGAACGCCAACTGGCTCGCCGCGCGGCTCGCCGACCGCGGCGCGACGGTACCCCGGGTGCTCACGTTGCCCGACAGCCGTGAGACGATCACTTCCCACGTCACGGAGTACAGCGAGGCCTTCGACCGCGTGATCGTCACCGGTGGCATCGGTGGGACGCCCGACGACGTGACGATGGAGGCGGTCGCCGACGCCTTCGGCCGCGAGCTGGCTGCCTCGGAGCTGACCCGCGAGGCTGTAGACCGGCGACTCGCCGAGATCGAACAGCGCATTCCGGACCGCGAGATCGATGTCGACCGCGAGGCCGAGGCCGCGATTCCGGCCGAGAGCCGACCACTTATAAACGAGGCCGGGCTCGCGCCGGGCTGTGTCGTCGCCAACGTCTACGTGCTGCCCGGCATTCCGGAGGAACTGAAAGCGATGTTCGAGTCGGTTGCCGAGGAGTTCGCCGGGGATCGTCGCTCGGAGTTCCTGTATACGGTCGAACCGGAGGCCAATATCGTGTGGGCCCTTGAGGAGGCGATGGATCGCTTCGCGGTGACCGTCGGCTGCTATCCCGACCGGGAGGCTGACCACAACCGGCTGAAGCTCACGGCGACCGACGAGGCGGTGTTGACTGGGGCCGTCGACTGGCTGCTGTCGAACATCAACGCGAGCGATACACCAGTCTCCCGCGACTGGAACACCGACGAGCCCGCGAGCACGGACCAGTGACGACGCCACGACTGGTGCGTCTTTTATAACCGGATCGTCACACGGGTCCCTTGCTCGATCTACAGACGGCCGCTACAGTTCGTCCCGTCGACCACTCACTCGATTCGAACTAGAACTACCCATCTGGTCGCCGACGACCTGCCAATGCGCTATCTCGAAATCACGATCCCAGAGGGTCGCCGACGGGCCGTCCTCGGCGTGCTCGACGAGGCGGGCGTCGACTACGTGATGAGCGACGAAACCAGCGGCGAGAAGTACAGCGACGTCGTCCGGTTCCCACTGCCGAATCGGGCGGTCGAACCGATCCTGGACAAACTCGCGCAGGTCGATATCGAAGACGCCCGCGTGGTTGTTATCAACGCCGAAACCGTGATCTCCGAGGAGTTCGACGCTGTCCGCGACCGCTACAGCGGAGGTGGGGCCAAAGGTGAACGCACTTCTCGGCAGGTGCTCCGAACGAAGGCCGACGAGTTCACCCCCGCGTTTCCCATTTATATTGTGATGCTGCTGATCAGTGCGGTCGTCGCCACCGCGGGGCTGCTGGGTGATTCGCCCGCCGTCGTCGTCGGCTCGATGGTGATCGCGCCGCTGCTCGGCCCGGCGCTCGCCGCCAGCATCGGGATCGTCACCGGCGACGACGACCTCCGCCGGGAGGGGTTCCGCTACCAAGTGATCGGTGTTGCAGTCGTGATCGCGGCCTCCGTCAGCCTCGGGTTGCTCGCTCGACTGGCGGGGTTCGAACCGGGCGGCGTCGATATCGTCGTCGTCGCCGAACTCGAAGAACGCGTCTCGCCGAATCTGCTTTCGATCTTGGTCGCGCTGGGAGCGGGAATCGCCGGTATTCTGAGTCTCACGCGCGGCTTTTCGGAAGCCATCGTCGGCGTGATGATCGCCGCCGCGCTCATTCCGCCGTCGGCCGCCGTCGGAATCACCGCCGCGTGGGGGATGGACGGCGCGACACTGGGAGCGTTCACGCTGGTCATCGTCAATCTGCTGTCGATCAACGTCGCCGCACTGGCGACGCTGTGGGTCGCGGGCTACCGCCCGCAGGGGCTGTTCGAGGTCTCGCCCACCCGGCGGCCGACGCTGACCTACGCGGCGATCTTCGGTGTCGGCCTCCTGGTGCTTGCGGCCCCACTGGGCAGTATCACGCTGCTGGATTTCCAGACGACACAGATGGAAGCCAGCGCGGAGGAGGGCGTCGAGGCGGTCCTCGACAATCCCGAGTACGACGGGATCGAAAGCGATGAGATCGAAGTCGTCCTAGACGACGACTATCCGGTCCGGTCGGTCGATCGGATCGTCGTCACCGTCACTGGCCGGCAACCAGGGCCGAACCAGCCACTCGCGGACGATATTTATCAGGCCCTCGCCGACCGGATCGGCGAGCCACTCCTCGTCGAGGTCGAGTACGTAGTGTCCGAAGAGCGCGGCCAACAGCCTGCCGACCGCGGGATCGTTGAGACCGAGTCGGTTGGGTCCTAACCCGGTGCTGGCGACTCGCTACCGCATGACGACAGCGTCCTGTGGGTCGTACTCCATCTGTGTCGCCACAGTCGCGGCCACTTCGTCGCCGAACTCGCGGGCGACGAGATGGAATGCGAGGTCCAGCCCAGCGGTGACACCCCCAGCGGTCACGAGATCGCCGTCGTCGACCACCCGCCCGTCGACGAGATCGGCCCGTGAGTCTCGTAGTTCGTCGCGTGCGCTCGCGTGTGTCGTTGCTGGTCGACCGTCAGTCACTCCGGCCCGCGCCAGCAGCATCCCGCCGGTACAGACCGCTGCGAGGTCGACGCCCTCGTCGTGAAGTCGGGCGATTGCCTCAGGCAGGTCGCCCCGTTCGGCTTCAGCCCACGCGCCGGTCTCGCCGCGGGCCCCCCATTGGCCACCTGGCACGACCAGGAGATGGGGATCGAGGTCGTCGAGTCGGTGGTTGATGCCGATCCGGAGCCCGTGGCTCGCGGTGATCTCCGTTGCGTCGTCGAGTGTACAGAGCGTAACTTCGAGCTCCGCGCCCGCATTTCGGGCGTTCTCGAAGACCTCGAAGGGAGCGATGGCGTCGAGTTCGTCGACGCCCTCGAAGACGACGATTGCGATATGCATGGCTGTGCTCGGCTGGGTGTCAAAAAAAGGGTTCCGCCGGTGTTACTCGGTGTCAGGCTCGACCGAGGGGGTTGTCGACCCACCGGACGAACCAACGAGGTTTCGGATGTTTGCAACCGGGTTCGGTTTGCCGGTGATCGTCTGGAGGACGTACATCGCGATGATGGCCGCGAACGACCCGAACTGAACGACCCGCGAGGGGTGGACCATTGTCACGATTCCGAGCACGAAGAAGGCGACACCGGCACCGAGCGAGACCGCCTTGCCGAAGCCGAAGCGGTAGTTGATGCCGTGGATCACCGCGATCGCGCCGATCATCGCCAGCGACCCCGAGATCAACGTCTGGGTGCCGAACTCCGCCGAGACGATCTCCGGATGGTAGATGAACGTGAACGGCAGAATGAACAGCGGCGCGGAGATCTTGATCGCCTCCAGGCAACTCTTCCAGAAGTCCGCCCCCGCGATCCCGCAGGCCACCGCCACACAGGTCGCGATCGGCGGCGTCAGCCCCGCGAGGATCGCCGCGTAGAACACGAAGAAGTGGCTCGCGAACTGCGGCAGCAGGAACTGGTTTGTCAGCGTCGGCGCGATCAGCAACGCGACGATCGTATACGAGGCGGTCGTCGGCATACCGAGTCCGAGGACGATACAGATGATCATTGCTAAGATCGCCGCCACCAGCAGGATGCCGCCCGAGAGATCCATCAGCGTCAGCGAGATCTTGGTCGGCACGCCGGTCGCAGTGAGGATGTCGACGACGCCGTTGATCGCCGCGAGGATGATCGTCACTGGCGCGAGGACGACGACGCCCTCACGCATCCCGTTGAGCGTCTCCCAGACGCTCCGCGTGGCGGATTCGCCAGCCGTCTCGTCGCTAACACCAGTCAGCGACTGCAGCATCGGGATGATCGTCCCGGTGGCGACCATCGAGACCGCGGTGTAGAGCGCGGCGGTCATCACGGTGACCTGCACGATGCCCAGTAGGTAGATGAGGATGGCAAGCGGGAGGCCGTATTTGACGAGTTCGGTGAGGAACTCGCTGCGTGGCATCGCATCCTGGATCAGGATCTCAGGGTCGACGTCGTCGAGCTGCGGCACCGAGACGTAGTGGACCGCGATGGCGATCGTCACCACGAGGATCGCCGCCGGGATCAGCCCCGCGACGATCACGTCGGCGTAGGTGACGCCCGTAATGAGCGACGCCATAATGAAGGCTGCCGCACCCATGACCGGCGGCAGCACTTGGCCGGAAGTCGAGGCGACAGCCTCGATGGCTCCGGCGGTTTCGGGTTTCATCCCGTTGCGCTTCATCAGCGGGATCGTGAACGAACCGGTCATCCCGGCGTTTGCGGTCTGGCTCCCGTTGACCGAGCCGATGACTGCGCTCGCGAGAACCGCGGTTTGGGCAATCCCCGAATCGATGTACCGGGCCGACCGGAACGCCAGCCGCATGATGAGGTCGAACGCGCCGTAGGACTTCAGGAAGCCCGCATACAGCAGGAACAACGCGATCCACGCGGCGACGAGCTGGGTCAGGAAGCCGAAGAAGCCGTCGACGCTGATGACGAGCGTCCGCAGGATCCGCTCCCACGTGAGCCCGCCGTGTGAGAGCGCTCCCGGTGCGAACGCCCCGTAGCGCCCGTACAGAATGCCGAGGAAGATCACCGACAGGAACGTGAGTCCGAAGGAACGCCACGTGAGATAAATGATGACGAACGTGAACACGATCGCCATGATGTACTCGTTGGTAGCCGCCCGGCCGAGTCCGGAGACGTACAGCTCCTGGAAGTTCGTCGCGATGTAGGTGATCGTCACCAACACATCGAGCGCCGAAAACGTCAGTAGCCCGGCATGGAGTCGATTCCCGGGTCCGTAGGCCGTCTTCAAATCCTCGATGATGTGTCCGCGGCCGCCGCCCGCCATATCCATGAGCTCCGAGAGGACGTACAGTTCGAGGACCCCACCGAGGAAAATCACCCCGTAGTAGGCCCGTGCCCACGTCTGGTCCCATGCGTACCAAATAATGACCGCCCAGAACGGGAGCGAACACAGGATCAGCAGGTTCCGCAGCGAGAACGTCTCTGCATCCCCTGGCTGTTCGGTATCGAACCCGACCTCGGTGTCGGTCTCAGTCGACTCGTCGGTTGTATCACTCATAATTGGTCGATCCGTGTTCCTATCACGCCACGCTGCCCGTTCGACCGATAATTGTCTCTTTGCATGCTATGTGGTTGAAATATGGTTGGTCGTGTGTACTCCGTGAGGGGACCGACGGGGTGAGACGCGCTACTCGTTGGTCTCGCCGCGTGTCCACTCGTCGTTCCAGGCGTCGTTGGCCTCCCAGTAGTCGGCGACACCGGGGTGGACCTCCAGATCGGGGATAACCGCCTCGGTCATCGAGTCGACGCCCGAGTGGTCGAGGGCCGTCGGGTCGGCATCACGGATCGTATCGCCGTGTTCGGCCGAGAGGCGAGCGACTTCCTCGGTTGCTTCGGCGGGCACGTCCGGACCGAAGGCCCACTGACCGGCCAGCACCCACGAGGTGGTCGAATCGGTGATGCCGGTGACGTCCTGCTCCCAGCCGTAGGGTTCGAGCGTCTTCTTGAGTGCGCCCGGCGTCGCGTCGATGGCGTCCTCGAAGTTCTGGTCGACCTCCATGAGGTTGAGGTTGCCACCACTGCGGACGTCGACCTCCTGGACCCAACTCGAGAGCTCCGCGCCGTTGGCCCCGTACACACAGAGCGCGTCGACCCGGCCCTCCTCGACAGCGCCCGGAATGTCGCTGGTGTTGGAGTTGTTGATCTCGTTGTTCTCCCACAGCCCTGCCTCTTTGATGATCTCCTCGGTGAGGAGTCGCGTCCCGAAGCCGGGCTGGATCGGGTAGATCGTGTAGCCGCCGTCCTGGAGGTCGGCGGTCGACTCGATGCCCGAGTCCTCCATCGCAACCCAGTGCATCTCGAGGTTCGTGAACACGAACCCTTGCATCGGCAGCGAGTCGACGGGCTCCTCGGCGAACGGCCCCTCCTCGTTCATCGCCTTCGACAGCGAGTTGTTGTCGACACCCATGCTGGAGATGTTGTCGCCGTCGAACTCGTAGAGGTTCGCCGTCCAGCCGTCGGTGACCTGCACCGAGATATCGAGGATATCGCTGTGCTGGCTTGCCGCACGAGCAAGCGCCTGCCCGGCTTGCTGTGTCGAACTCCCCGAGGACGTTCCGCCGATGGAGATCTGGTAACTCTCGCTGTCACCCTCGCCATCGCCACCACCGGTACAGCCCGCGGTCGTGATCACACCGAGTGTTGCAGCACCTTTGAGCATGTCCCGACGGCCGAGGTTATGTTCTGTCATGAACGTTATACCCATTTTCGAAAGTCAGTATAAATCTAACGGTTGTAGTTAAAAAAGATAGATAATTTGAATGATTAGCCCATAATACAGGTTTGTGGTATGCGAAAGTTTAAAATAAGTAACACTATTTATCACCATATACTGCTCTTGTCGGCTATCAGTGTGGTGTTATCCGGCGACGAAGACCGGCCGCTCGCCCTGCAGAATGACGCCTTGCGTGACGCTCCCGAACACAGCCTTGCCGACCGGCGTTCGTCGCCGACCGGCGATGAGGATGGCCTCGACATCGAGCTCCTCGGCGGCCTCGATGATGCGGTCGGTCGGTTTCCCCTGTGTCTCGACGACGTCGACCGGCATGCCGGCGGCTTCGATTTCGTCGACGGCCTGTTCGACGGTCTCTGGAACACCCTGGAGCTCCCCGATGGCCTTGTTGACCGAGTCGATGATGGATTTGCCCGCCTCGTCGGGCATCGTGTCGACCTCCTCGTGAACATAAAGCACGGTCACGGTGATCTCGTCGTCTCCCGGCAGCGTCGTCAGCGTCTCGAGCTGTTTGGCGAGTCGATCTTCATCGCCGTCGACCGGTAGCAGCACGTGATACATAGCTCAGGATTCATCACGATATATAATATATGTTTCGAGACATTGGCATCGTGAAAAATTGACAACAGGATGAATGTATGAATCGGGAATCGGTTCGCTATCTGCGAGGGGCCGCTCGCGGCTCTCGGCCGCTACCGGCGAACTGCGTCGGTTGGCGGTCACGACCGGATCAATAATTATTAGCCACCCAGTGTAACTATCAAATCTCGTGGACACCAACGACCGATCAATTGTCGGATTTGTAATGGTTAGCCACTCGATGGTCCACATTTACGAGCTGTCGGTGCCGATTTTGATGACGGTGTGGCTGGTGGAGTTTTCGACGACATCGGCTGTCCTGGGGACGGCGGCGGCGATCGGCTACGGGTTGTTCGGCGTCGGTGCCCTGCCTGGCGGGCTGTTGGTCGATCGGTTCGGGTCCCGTCGGCTCATCGTCGCCTGTCTGGTCGGGATGTCTGCGTCCTTCATCGTCCTGAGCCTCGCACCGGGGGTCGTCGGCATCACGGTCGCCCTCGCGCTGTGGGGACTTGCCGCCAGCGTCTACCACCCGGCCGGACTGACACTCATCAGCAACGGGGTCCAGGATCGTGGGCAGGCCTTCGCCTACCACGGGATGGCTGGCAACGCTGGCATCGCTGGCGGCCCGCTTGTGACGGCGCTGCTCTTGCTCACCTTCGAGTGGCGGCTCGTGGCGGCAATCCTCGCTGTTCCGGCCGCGATCACGGCCGTCATCGGACTCACGGTCTCGTTCGATCCGACCGCCGCCGTCGGCGTCGATGACGGCGATCAGAATCAACGCTCTCCGGCGAGCCTCGCAGCGTTCGGCAGCGAGACACGGCGGCTGTTTACGATCGGCTTTCTGTTGGTGTTCTGTATCGTCTCGTTCAACGGGCTCTACTACCGAGGGGTGCTAACCTTCCTGCCGGAGCTCCTCGGTGACTTCCTGACAGCGGCTGTCGGTGACCTCCAGCTCGGCCTCTTCGATCCCGACAGCCCGGTGGCCGCCGAGTTCGACCTCTCGCGGTATTTGTATGCCGGACTGCTGACCGTCGGCATCGGTGGTCAGTATCTGGGCGGTCGGCTCACCGACCGCATCGAACCGGACCGTGGGCTGACGATCATGCTCGGTGTGCTCACGACTATCGCCATCGTGTTCGTTCCCCTGGTCGAAACCGGGCTTGCGGGGCTGTTGGTCGGGAGTTTCGTCCTCGGCGTCGCTCTGTTTGCGATCCAGCCACTGTCGCAGGCGACGATCGCCAAATACTCCCTGCCGGAGTCCCGCGGGCTGTCGTTCGGCTACACCTACCTCGCCATCTTCGGGATCGGTGCCCTCGGCGCGGCGATCACCGGCACAGTGCTCACCTACAGCTCCGTTTCGGTCATGTTCCTCGTCCTTGCGAGCTTTTCTGTGATCGGTGTCTCGCTGGGGATTACGCTGCTCCGGCGACAGTAGCGCCTTGCCCAACCCCTTACATCCGAGTTACTCTTGGGAATCCGTGGAACCGACCGCCGCCTGAGACTGAGTTGGCGGCTCCTGGCGGATCACCCGGACGATAAACAGGGTTGCAAACAGCGAGAGCCCGGCGAGCATGAACCAGCTGGCCCGATACCCCATCACGTCCGACAGATAGCCGAACGTCGGCGGGGCGACGAGCGCGCCGGTGACGAGGGCGAGCTGTCCGCCTCCGGTCGCGCTCCCCATCTCCTCGGCCGGGACCAGCGTTGCCATACAGGAAAAGTAGATGCCGGTAAAACCCAGTGCGAAAAAGCCGACTCCAACGAACAGCGCAGCCGCGAGCAGCCGACTGTCGACGAGACCGACAGCGACGAACAGCACGGCGCTGGCGGCGGCCTGAACAAGGAGAATCGTCCCGATTCGTCGCCGGGGCTCGCCCGGCAGTACATCACTCAGCCAGCCGGTGACGACACGGCCGGCGCTGCCCGAGACCTGGATCGCAGCGAGCACCAATCCGCCGAAGGAGACTGTCGCTCCCACCGACTCATTGATGTAGATAATCGTGTAGCCGGTCGTTGTGAACAGTCCCGCGCCGAGACAGACCCCGACCACCGTCAGCGACAGGTAGGGGGTGTTGTCCAGGAGGGCACGATACTCGGGATACTCGGCCTCGTCGTCGACCGGTTGGCCCCGGTAGGCGATCCAGAAGGCGGCCGCGACGACGATTCCGACCGCCGCGGCAACGTAGAACCCAGCCTCCCAGAACAGTATCCCTGCGATCCCGGTCACCAGCAGCGCGCTCGCGCCGCTGCCGGCAGTCACGCCGACCTGTTTGATGCCGACCGCGAGGTTCTGTCGACCCACGGGTACGTTGTCGAAGATGGCCTTGTTCGTTCCCGGCATCGCCGTTCCGTACAGCGATCCAAGGAGGAAGGTCCCGATGAGTAACGTCGGGTACGACCACGCACCGGCGACGAGCACCGAGCCAATCGAGAGCCCGATCAGGCCGATCGTGAGCATCCGCCGCTCGCCGAACCGGTCTGTCATCGCACCCAGCGGGAGCAGAAACGCAGCGTAGCCGAGCGACAGCGCTGTCAGAACCAATCCGACCTGTGCTCCCGAGAGCCCGAACTCGTCCCGGAAAAAGGGTGTTGCAGCGAAGACGGTGTAGTAACAGATACTCGCCGCGAGTTGCCACAGGAACACGAGTGACAGAATCCGACGGACGTTCATTGGCTCGCCCTTTGTTGAAGCCAGTATAAAATACTCAGCATTCCGTCGAGTCAATCGACACCTTCGAACTTCGTATAGCAGCATATAATTTATGTGTCGGCTACACATCGGCAATCACTGGATCGAACGTCGACACGATAGGTAACAGACTCCACAAACGGGTCGCTGACTCTTCGCGTTCGACACATCGCACCGATGACGACGTTGCAGTAGCACACATATCGTGTGACGGACGCGATATCGTCGCAGTCGATTGATCGAACCGAAGACGGAGCCCCGGGCCGACTACCTGGGAGCGATTTTTGGCACTCCAAGACGCGAGGCCGACCTTTGGAAGCGGGAGGTGGTCGCTGTAGCTGTTGGCCCTCTGTTGGTCGACCGTCGGATGTAGGTAGTCGGCAGCCGAACCGCGAACTATGACACTCCGCGCGTGGTTCGGAACCAACAGGCCGATCGTCGGGATGGTGCATCTCGACCCGCTTCCCGGGGCTCCAGGAGCCACAGATGGGCTTGCAATCGTCTGTGAGGCCGCAGGGATGCTGATAGACTAGCCACAGGCGGCGTCGACGGCCTCATGATCGAAAACTACGGTGACGCCCCGTTCTACCCCGACGGCGTGCCGAAACACACCGTCGCCGCGATGACACGCGTTGGGACTGCGGTTAGCGAGGCTGTCGACTGCCCCGTCGGCATCAACGTCCTGCGGAACGACGCCGAGGCGGCGCTCTCGGTCGCCGCAGTCATCGACGCCGACTACGTTCGGGTCAACGTCCACACCGGTGCGGTAGTTTCTGATCAGGGCGTCATCGAGGGCCAGGCCCACGAAACCCTGCGACTCCGCGAGCAGCTCGGTGTCGACACGAAGATTCTGGCCGATGTCGACGTCAAACACGCCGCTCGCTGCCGAGCGCTCGGTCGGCAACCAGTTCGCCGATCTCGTCGAGCGAGGGCTGGCCGACGGCGTGATCGTCAGCGGCGCTGGGACCGGTGCGGCGGTCGACACAGACACCCTCGAACGGATCGCCGCGGCTCGGTCCGACCGGGGTCTGTCGACGCCGCTTTTCGTCGGCAGCGGCCTCACCGCCGACTCGGTCGACCAACTGCTGGCCGTAGCTGACGGCGCGATCGTCGGCACTGCACTGAAAGACGGTGGCCAAACCACGAATCCGATCGATGTCGACCGGGTCGAGGCGTTGATGACTGCCGTCGAGGCAGTCCGTACGTAGCCCACTCCGCAACCAGTATCAGAATTCAGACTTTTTTGCCGTTAGAGGTGTTCGGAAGTCGACCTCATTTCTCACATCAATCGAGCGTTGCCGACTACCCGTTCCGATTCGACACGGTTGTTGGCGTGAGTTGAACGGAGCCGAGTCAATCACGATACCAATATCTATTAATTCGAAATCACGATTCCGAATAACTGTGCTAACGTAATATCGTCTGTAGTAATAACAAATAGCGGATTTTGTGATTGCAGCTCAGACGATATTCTTGTTCACACCGGTACTAAGTGGTTGTAGAACAGCGGATAAGATCCCTTATCGACTGTCGTACAGTCAGATTGAAGTGAGTGTGTGCGAACTCCTCTGTATGGCCGAGGAGTCGGATACTGAACGGTCGACTGTCATGACGTACGTCCCAGCGTATCAAAAACAGGAGTGGAAAGCCCACGCCGAAGAGCTCGGGATGAGTCAGGCCGAGTATGTCAGAACTATGGTACAAGCCGGGCGAAAGGGGTTCGAGATCGACACTGAGAGCCCAGATATGGAGGGGTCTTCTGACCCCTCTGACCCCAGGGGTAGCGGCCTCGAAACACGGGTCCTCGATGCGCTCGATTCGGCCGATTCGTTGTCGTGGGACGAGTTAGTCGACTCACTTTCGAACGATTTTGAGGATCGACTGGAGGAGACGCTCGACTCGTTACAGGATACAAACCGGATTCGGTACAGTGGCCGCGACGGCGGGTATCGGGTGGTCGACCAATGAGTTCGACTGCTACCAACGACGATCCGGACGATCCGATTGCGTACTTCCTCGAAGATCTCACGTTCCATGGGAAAACCGAGCGGACTCGGGAGGCCTACGGCAGAGTCCTCCGGCGGTTCGAGTCGTTTCTAGCCGACCGCACCGCTGGCTCGACAGCAACCCCCGCCGAAGCAACACACCGAGACTGTATGGCATGGGTCCATAGCCTTCGCGGAACAGTCGCCGACAGCACGATTGCCAGCTACGCCGCCTATCTCCACCGGTTTTACGCCTACATGACCCAAGTCGGCGTCTTCGAGGCGAACCCGATGACGCTGGTCGTCGAGGAGATGGACGAAACCATCGAGAAAGACCCCGCACGCCGTGAGATCGGCGTCGACCGAATGCGGTCATTTGTCTCCGGAATCCACCACCCACTCGACCGTGCGCTCATCGTTACCCTACTTAAAACAGGAATGCGTGTTGGCGAACTCTGCAACCTCGATCTCCGTGATATCGCCCTCGACGATTCAGCAGTTGCGGCCGCCTTCGAGACAGATCCCCGGCCACAGCTCGATACCCGTCCGGATTCGCTCTACGTCGACAGCGACCCCTCGCGCGGTACAGTAGTCAACGGCGAGGAGCGAACCGCCTCGAACAAACGTAAACGACCAACGGTGATACCTATCGATGACGAGCTTAAAACCGAACTCAAACGCTGGCTTGCGGTACGGCCCGATAGCCAGTCGACTGCTGAACCGTTGTTCGTCTACACCGTGGGCGACTGGGGGGACCGACTCACGCCGCGAGCAGTCCGAAACGTGGTCTCCGACCATGCCCGCGAGATGGGCTGGTATCGCACGGGCGGTGACGCCTCCGAAAACGTCACGCCCCACTACTTCCGGCACTTTTTCACAACTCACCTCCGTGAGCGAACCGGCGACCGCGGCATCGTCAAATACCTCCGTGGCGACGTGGCCGACGACATCATCGACACTTACACCCACAACTGGGGCGATCAGGTCCGCGAAACGTACGAGGCCAACATCTACACGCTAACCGGTCGACAATAATATTGCCAGAAGATTAGGTATTGTATATAAATTCAAAAACAGCAATTGCTGTTTCATCTACGACTCATAAATCATATACTGCTATACTAATATAGGTCTCATAGTGGATCTAAGAGCGGGGAATTATTCCACTGGCAGATGGCCCATTTACGGTCGACAGCCTCGACGCTCATCGTTCCCTGCGGTCGACTGTCGTGAAATCGGGCAGTTGGCGGTCAGTCTCTTAGTTGAGGGGCACATAGTTGGTGTCTATGCCCAGCGTCTCCCAGTCCATTTCCTTCGGTAAACGGGTCAAGACGGAGTTCTCCGAGAAGAACGTCACGTTCATGGCGGGCGGCATCGCGTACAACGCGTTGGTTTCGTTGGCTCCGCTTTTGATCTTACTTGTCCTTGCGGTCTCGTTTGTCGGCGGGGGGTTGGAGGATCGATTGGTGTCGGCCGCCGAAGAATCGCTGCCGGGACCGATAGCCGATGTCGTCACACAGATTTTCACCGCCGGTGCGGCCACCGGCGTTTCGGTTATCGGCCTCATCGTCCTCATCTGGGGGACGCTCAAGGTCTTCCGCGGCCTCGACACCGCCTTTTCGGAGATCTACGAGACCGAAGACGACAACTCGTTCGTCGACCAGATCGTCGACGGACTCGTCGTGTTGGTCGCGCTCGTTATCGCGATCATTGCGACCATTGTCGCCACGACCGTGTTTGGGATCTTTGCGGACACCATCCCGTACATCGGCGTTCTGACACCGCTCGTGCTTATCGCGGGGCTCGTCGTTGCATTTTTCCCGATCTACTATCGCTTTCCCGACGCCGACCTCGGCTGGCGAGACGTCCTTCCGGGAGTGGTGTTCGCTGCAGTCGGCTGGGCGGCACTCCAAGGGTTGTTCCAACTGTATCTCGCGTTCACCAGTGGCTCCGATAGCGTCTTCGGTGGCGTGATTGTCGTCATCACGTGGCTGTATTTCTCGGGTTTGGTGCTCCTGTTGGGTGCGGTTCTGAATGCTGTCGTCGGGGGCCACTCATCGGGCGCAGCCGGTGGCGTTGGCAGTGCCGCCACAGGTGCAGAGCGTCCAGTCGACGCGACCGAACTTGATCGTGCGGAGCTGGCGAGCTACCTGCGTGAACTCCGGCAGCAACTCACCGGCGAGTACGAGGAGATGGAGCCTGAGGCGATGGTATGGGCCGAACGCCAACCGGAGAACAACGTCGAGATTCAGGACCGCGACGGCACGCTCCGGAAATACCGACCGATTACCACACCGGACGACACCGTGTCGGTGATCGAACACACCAGCCACACCGATGGACGGGAGCAGTCGGTCACGATCCGCTGGCGAACTCCTGACGACGAGGCGGACAGCTAACGGTGGTATCTGCGCGGAGGTTCGATTACGTGACGAAGACATGACAGAATGGAGCCGAGCGACGTACCAATCAATCCCTAGATGAGTTCCTGATCGTATCCAATGGCTTTTCCGCGTGTCGGACGTCATTCGCCCATGACGATTGCTACCGGTGACTCTGTCACCCTCGAATACACGGGTCGACTGGACGACGGGACCGTTTTCGATACCTCGAAAGAGTCGGTTGCCAAAGAAGAAGGAATCGCGCAGGCGCAGCCGGATCGAGAGTACGAACCGCTGACCGTCGAAATCGGCGCAGGCCAGATCATCGAAGGGATGGAAGACGGACTGGTCGGTCTCGACGCAGGCGAGGAGACGACCCTCGAAATCCCACCCGAAGAGGCCTACGGCGAGTGGAGCCAAGAGCAGGTCCAAGAGTTCGACACCGACGAACTCGTCGAGATGCTCGGCCAGACCCCCGAGGAAGGCGCGTTCCTCGAAGCCCAGAACGGCCAGCACGGCGAAATCACCCACGTCGACGACGAGGTCGTCAAAGTGGACTTCAACCCTGACCTCGCGGGCGAAACCCTCGAATTCGACGTCGAGATCGTCGACGTCAACTGAGGCCGACCTCATAGTTCAGCGAAGTTCTTACCTATCTACCGACCAACTAGCAACCATGAGCGAAGCAACTGACGAGCCGCCGATCACGCTGTACCGACTGCAGGCCTGTCCGTTCTGTGAGCGTGTCGTCCGGAAACTCGACGAGTACGATCTCGACTACCACTCGCGGTTCGTCGAGCCGATGCATTCGGACCGTAACGTGGTCAAACGCGTCAGCGGTGCCCGAACCGTCCCAGCGATTGTCGACGAAGAGACGGGCGTCACCATGTCCGAGAGCGCCAACATCGTCGAATATCTCGACAAAACCTACGGAGGAGCCAACTAATGGAACTCGGCTTCGAGGTCGTCGACCTCCCCGAGACCGATTACCCTACCGAGGGCGAGCAGGCCCCGGATTTCACCCGCCCGCTGGTGACCGACGAACAGTGGGAGGACGTCAGCCTCTCGGAGTTGGCGGCTGACCAGCCCGTCCTCCTCGTATTCCATCCGATGGACGGGGCGTTCCCGTCGACTTATATGTGGAACGAACTCCGCGACCGGGCCTTTGAGGACGACCACGACGTGCAGGTCGTTGGGGTTTCGATCTCCTCACCGTATGAACACATGACGCTGATCGACGACCGAGAGATGGAGTTTGCTCTCTTTAGTGATCCACAGAACGGTGTGGCCGAAGCCTACGACATCGTCAACGATCTCGACGGGATGGCCGGCGTGAGCGAGCCACGCCCCGCCGTCTTCCTCGTCGACAGCGAACTCACGGTCCAGTATGCGTGGGCCGCCGAGGAGTGGCCCGACTTCCCCGACTACGACGCAGTAAGTGACGCGGTAGCCTCACTCTGACTGAGCGTAGGCTCGTTTTACTAGCAGTAGTTAGGTAGATACTCGGTCGACGAGCGATGGTTCGTCGATGGCCGGGTTGTTCACTCGCTGTGAGACCGGGTAGGACGTGAGTTCGTCGTCAGGATACGGTTCGAGGAGGTCGACCAGCGACTCGGAGCTGCCATGCAACCAATCGGACTCCCGGTCCGGCGGAAGAATGACTGCCATTCGGTGATGGAGGTTGGCAACGAGATCGTTCGGCTCAGTCGTGATGATGGTGAACGTTTCGAGCGTCGACGATTCACCGCTGTCCCCGCTGCTCCCGAACTCCGCGAGCCCGGTTTGGCGGGTCGGTTCCTGCCAGTGTTCCCAAAGCCCGGCGACAGCAAAGGGGCGGTCGTCCTCGAAGGCGACACGGTAGGGTTGCTTGCCGCCGTCGCGGTCGACCCACTCATAAAAGCCGTCGACGGGGACGAGACAGCGTCGGGATTCGTAGGCATCCGCGAAACTTCGCTTCTGCTGGACGGTCTCGGATCGGGCATTGATCAGCCCTTGCTCCTCATCGGCCCACTCCGGCGTCAATCCCCACTTAAAGAACTGCATTCGGTTCGGCTCCTCGCCCGTGATAACCGGCAGCTCTTGGCCCGGAGCGCAGTTGTACCGCCTCGACAGCGGTCGGTCCGGGTCGGCATCGAACCGCTCGCTGAGCCGGTCGGGAGCCGTAGCGAGCGTGTAGCGACCACACATGGATGGGTCGACGCAGGACGTGGTCTTAGCAGCGGCGATGTCGACCACCGGGGTAGTCGATCACTGAGACGTGAGCTTTAGGTTCGCCGACTACCCTTGCTCGGATGTGCGAATCGAGAACAGTTTCATCCCGGTCAGTGGCGTTGGGGAGACGACAGAGCGAACGCTGTGGGCCGAGGGGGCAACCGACTGGGACTGTTTCGACCAGTCGCTCGTGGGTCCGAAAACCGCCGACAACATCGAGACCTTCATCGACACCGCCCGCCAGCGACTCGACGCGGGCGACACAGCCTACTTCGACGAGGTGTTTCCAAGCAGCGAGCGCTGGCGACTGTACGAGAATTTCCGCGACAACGCCTGTTTCTTCGATATTGAGACGACTGGACTCAATCAGGAGTACGACAAGGTCACTACCGTCAGCTACCATCAGGCCGATGAGACGACCACGCTCGTTCGTGGCGACGATCTGACCGCCGAGGCAGTCCAAGCCGCCGTCGACGACGCGAGCCTACTCGTCAGCTTCAACGGCATCCGGTTCGATCAGCCGTTTTTGGAGACCTCCTTCGGTATCGACGTCGACTGCCCGCATCTCGACTTGATGTACCCCTGCAAGACACTCGGCCTCTCAGGAGGATTAAAAAAGATCGAGCAGGAAATCGGACTCGAACGCGACCGGCCAGACATTTCCGGTCGGGATGCAGTCCGGCTCTGGAACGAACACGGGGCCGGTGTCGACGGCGCACTCGACACGCTGATCTCATATAATCGAGAAGACGCAGTCAACCTCGAAACACTGGCCGAGACCGTCACTGACGAACTCCACGAGTCAGTGTTCGAACAGGCCTGTCAGCGGTCGGTCGAGTAGCTACGCCGAATCCGCCGACTGCTCGGTTGGCTGTTCGGTCGACTCGGGTTTCGTCGACTCGGTTTTGGTCGTCTCTGTGCCCGTTTCTTCCGTCTCTGTCTCGTCGTCGGTATCTATCTCGTCTTCGTCGGTCGACGGTTCGGGTTCGTCCGTCGACACTGGCTGCTCAGTTTGCCGAACGAGTTTCATATCGCCTTTCGCTCGGAGCGCGCCGTCGACGTCGGCGCCCTCGTGGACGACGAGATCCTGACAGGAGACATCACCACGAACCTCCGACCCCGCGTGCAGCGTGACGGTACCGTTTCTAGTCGTCACGTCGCCGATGATGACGGTTCCGGAGCCGACTTCGATATCCTCGCGCGCTCGAAGGCTCCCAAAGACCGTGGTGTCGGTGCCGACGGTGATCGCCTCGGCGCGGATGTTGCCGTGGAGTCGACAGCCGTCGCCGATTGTCGCGGGCGTCGAGACGCGCCAGGCGTCGTCGGAGAGCTCCGCACCGCGCGGGATCACCAGCGGCGGTCGCTGCTCGGCCGCCTCGCCGGTGATCGCGCTGGCGAACTCGTCGGCGTCGGCTTCGTTGCCGAACTTGAGGTACTGCGAAAGCACGATAAAGTAAAAGACGAGCGCCGGCACCGGATTCCGGGTGAGAATCCACCCGTTTGCTTCGAACCCTTCGTCAATCGTGACGTCGTCGCCGATATCGAGGTCGCCCGACACGAGGAGTTGGCCGCCGATGTGGGTGCGGGCACCGATGTAGGCGTCGGAGCCGACCAGCACGCTGTCGTGGACCTCACACAGCATATCGAGTCGACAGTCGCCGTCGACTTCGAGTTGTCGACCGAACTCGACGCGCTCGCCGGCCGCGATTGTTCGGCTCCGGATTCCGAACTCGATTTGGCTGTTGCTCCCGATCAACACGTCGCTGTCGGTGACGATGTCGTGTTCCTCGACGGTCGTGCCGTCGGGAATCGAGAGTTCGTCGAGCGGGTCGCCGGGAGATGACACAGGCCAAATCAGTAGCTGAGCACTAATAAACAGTCCGTAAGACGGGTGGCAGACGTGGGCCGTTGGTACCGATTCAGTGGCGCGGCCACCTCGTCGTCCTTTTGAGTGTCGGCATCTAAGATGGGGTATGACCGTACTTTCGTTCGACAAAACCGGCGTCGACGTCGTCTACGAGGGCACCGAGTTCCGCCTCGAAAAAGATCTCATCGAGGAGGCAACCGAGAAATCCTACCGGGACGTGACCGACCACGAAGTGTTACAGATCGTCGAAAAACAGCCGGCGCTGTCGGGCGAACCTGCGCGGATCGGCGACATCCTCTAGACGGCCCAATCGGACCGAAAGGCAATTCCACCCAACCCACGAACGCCGTGGTATGCTTTCGCTTGCGCTCGCCGGGAAACCGAATGCGGGCAAGTCGACCTTTTATACCGCAGCCACGCTGGCCGACGTCGACGTGGCCAACTATCCGTTTACGACAATCGACTCCAATCGCGGGGTCGCAACCGCCCGCACCGACTGTCCCTGTCTGGATCTCGACGAGCGGTGTGGCAACGACCGCTGCCGGGACGGCACGCGCTACGTCCCAATCGAACTGATCGATGTCGCTGGCCTCGTTCCCGGTGCCCACGAGGGGAAGGGCCTCGGCAACCAGTTCCTCGATGAACTCACCAACGCCGACGCCATTCTCAACGTGCTGGATGCCTCCGGCAGCACCGACGAGGAGGGCGAACCCGTCGAGGAGGGGAGCCACGACCCCGTCGAGGACGTCGAGTTCATCGAACGGGAGATGAACCTCTGGCTGACCGGCATCATCGACCGCAACTGGGAGTCCGTCAAGCGGAAATCCCGCTCGCCTGATTTCGATATCAACGACGCGCTCTCGGACCTGCTGACCGGGTTCGGCGCGTCGACCGCCGACGTGGCGGCCTGTTTGCGGTCGCTTGAGTACCCTGAGGACCCAATCCAGTGGACCGACGCGGACCGAGAGGCACTGGCCAAAACCGTTCGCTCACGAACCAAGCCGATCATTCTGGTCGCCAATAAGGTCGACATCGCCTCCGAGGAAACGCTCGACCGACTGCAGGAGGCTGCCGAGATCGTGATTCCAGCGACTGCGGACGGTGAACTCGCCCTGCGTCGGGCAGTTGAGGCAGGGGTTGTCGACTACAAGCCGGGCGACGTCGACTTCGAAATTACAGGCGACATTAGCGATGCCCAAGAGGCTGGGCTCGAACAGATCCGCGAGGTACTGACCGAGTACGGCGGGACCGGCGTCCAGCGCGCGCTCAACGCGGCCGTGTACGACCTCCTTGATCAGATCACCGCCTACCCAGTCCAAAACGAGACGAAGTGGACCGACGCCCAAGGCAACGTGTTGCCGGATGCCTTCCTGCTTCCGGAGGGGTCGACGCCGACGGATCTCGCCGAAGCAGTGCATACCGATATTGCCGAGGGGTATTTGCATGCGGTCAACGGTAAGACGAAACGCCGGATTTCGGATAGCTACGAACTCGAAGACGGCGACGTGATCAAAATCGTCAGCACGGCCTCCTAGGTGGGATGGTGTCCTACTGATCCAGCGATACTGTCACGCGAGCCTCACAATCCGTAAGTAGTCGACTTGCAACCACTAGGTGTGCAGACGAACACTCAAGTATCGCCAACACTCGGTCTCGTTGCAGCAATCGTTGCGATTAGTGGGGGCGCGATACTGATCCGCTGGAGTCAAGCACCGAGCTCCGTCGCTGCGTTCTACCGCGTGTTGTTCACAACAGTTCCACTGCTCCCGATTGCAGTCTGGCGATACCACGACCATTTCGGCCGGATAACCCGTCGTGATCTCGTGTTCGCAACCCTATCGGGAATCGCACTCGCGGTGCACTTCGCGGCGTGGTTCGAGAGTTTGTCATGGACGAGCGTCGCGGCGAGTGTCACCCTCGTTCAGGCCCAGCCAGTGTTCGTCGCACTCGGCGCGTGGCTCCTGCTCCGAGAACGAGTTACCCGACGGATGGCAGTTGGAATCGCCGTCGCCGTCTCGGGGATGGCCGCAATGTCGGTCGGCGACTTCCTCGGCGGGGTAGCTGTCGGCCCGCGTCCGCTGTACGGGAACGTGCTCGCACTGGTCGGCGCGGTGATGGCCGCCGGCTATGTACTCGCCGGGCGGTCGCTCCGACAGCGCGTCGACCTGATCCCCTACGTGGTCGTCGTCTACAGCGTCTGTACAGCCACACTGCTTGGCATCGTTGTTCTCGATGGCCACGCGCTGACTGGGTATCCACCTCGTGAGTGGCTGCTTTTCGTGGGGTTGGCAGTCGGGCCGGGGCTGTTGGGTCACACCGTCATCAACTGGGCACTCGCCCATCTCGACTCCAGTGTGGTCTCGGTGTCGCTGCTCGGTGAACCAGTCGGAGCGACCATCCTTGCGGCCGTGTTCCTTTCGGAATCACCGACGCTCTACACGGTCGCTGGTGGGGTGGTTGTTCTGTTCGGAATCTATCTCACTGCCTCCGAGCGTACCGTCTGAGGGTCTCCGGACATACGAGCGGTTGACAACTCGTAGATAATGACCGACGTTAGATGAGGGCGGCATAGAGGATACCGTGCGGCACTGCAAACAACAAAAAGACAGCGACGGCTGTGATCGGTGAGTGGCTCCAGAGGGCTGAAAAATCACCCGTCGGATGTCCCATATGGAAATTGAGTCCAAGATCGGAAAACAGGTGGTAGCTGGTCAGTATCAGCGAGACCAGGACCGCTGACTGGCCCACGATATCGACACCACTCAGTACACCGACGCCAGCAATGGCGACGACACCGACCGTCTGGAAGAGTTCGCCAGCAGCGAGAAACGCCACCACGTGGCTCAGATCAGCGTCCTGCTGGTGGTATGCAGTCAGATAATCCTTAAAATCCGTTGGCTTGGCCCACCGATCACCGTTCCGGAGTGCGACGTACTGCGGTAGGTTCGCTACCACGAATTTGATATTTGTGCTGGGAATACCGACGAGCCAGCGCCCCACGAGATAGTGGCCTAGCTTGTGAATACCAATGATAAGTGCGCCAATAAAAAAGAAAATCAGAAGGCCATGTAACATACTCGCTCTGGAGTCGACAGACGGGCGTTAGGAATAATCCTCGTGGATTCGATCCATGCGGGCGGCCATCACGAAGTCGGCCTTGTGGAGGCCGTCAATTTTGTGCGTCCACATCTCGATTTGAACCTCGCCCCACTGAAGATGAAAGTCGGGGTGGTGCCACTCCTCCTCGGCGAGTTCGCCGACCTCGTAGGTGAACTCAAGGGCATCGCGGAAATCCTCGAACTCGTAGGTGCCTTCGAGATGGTGGCCGTTGATCACGTCCCACACCTCGGTGTCGAGTTCTGCGAGATACTCCTCGTATTCGGATTCCGGGAGCGGTTCGTCCTCGGAGGTGCAGGCTTCACAGGGTTCGTCGGCGAGTTCGGATGCCATACAGTCACTCACGGTGTCCAATGGTTTGTAAGTTCAGTATCCAAATGGGTCGACTGGGTCAGTCAAGCGCGCCACAGTCGTCGAGGGCTGCAACGAGGGCGTCGACCTCCGCCTCGGTGTTGAACGCATGCACAGAGGCCCGAACTGCATCCGGCTCCGGCAGGGATCGAATGCGGATCTCTTGGGCTGCAAGCGTCTCGACGACCGACTCGGGTTCGGCCACGTCAATCGTCACCAGTCCGGATTCGAACCCTGTGGGGCTCAGCAGCTGGCCGTCTGGAACCGCCGCCTTCAGCCGATCTGTGAGTTCTTCGATTCGATCTTCGAGTACGTCCATGCCGACTGCTTCGAACAGGTCGACCGCTGCGGCCATCCCGACGTGGGGGGCTGGTGAGGCTGTCCCGCGTTCGAACTGCTGCGCGGTCGACTTCAGCGTATACTCGTCGGCATCCGGATCTTCGACGCTGTTGTAGCAGACCTGTGCCGGATGCAGATCAGCCCCACAGCCCTCCCGAACGTAGAGATAGCCCGATCCCCACGGCCCCAGAAGCCATTTGTGGCCAGATCCGGCGACGTACTCTGCGCCCCACGCATCGAGATCGACTGACGTCTGCCCGGCCGACTGGACCGCGTCGACGAGTACCTCACAGTCGGCGTCGTGGGCGATGTCGACGAGTTGGGAGACGGGCAACTGCGTGCCGTAGTTCCATGACAGCGAGCTAAAACAGACCAAGCGTGCATCTGCGACCGCCTCGGTGTAGCTGTCGATGTCGACGCGTCCATCGGTGGTTTCGAGTACTCTAACGCTCGCTCCGTGTTGCCGGGCGGCGCGTTGCCACGGCAGCACACCGGCGGGATGTTCGAGATCAGTGCGGACGATTGTATCGCCGGGCTGCCAATCAATGGCGGCTGCCAGCGCGCTGATCGCGTCACTGGTCGACTCGGTGAGCGCGAGTTCGTCGGGAGCAACGCCGAGATGGGCCGCGATCGTCTCGCGGCTCTCGCTGCGCGCCTCGCGGGCGGCGGTGTACATTCCTTCGGCCGCCGGGGCTTCGGCTTTGTGATGCCTAAGACAGTCAGTCGCGGCATTGATTACGGGCTGTGGGCTCGGTCCGCTTGCGCCCGTATTGAAAAAGGTCGTCTCTGCAAGCGCCGGAATCGACTCCCGGAGTTCGCGTGGGGTCATGCTCCCCAATTGGCGTCGACCCGGTAAATCCTTCTGCCGAACAGGATGGTACCACTGTTAGAGAGTGATTATGTGACGTTAGAGATCGTATAATTCGCCGTACTTCTCGGTGACGTAGTCGACAAACATGGTTGCAGTGAACGTACTCTCTTAGATCACAAAAACGCCAAGAGAATCACGACCCCGAACACGATTTTGGTGAGTCTATTCTTGAGTATCGTTTGTGAAGCAACCGTTTGATCAGCGCTGTTCAGTAACCCGCCGATCAGAAGCAGGTATCCTACCAAAACAGCCAAAAAGAGACGTGAGTTCGATATATAGGCGAAAAGTAAAACAGAAATTGTCTCTCCAATTACAATACATACTTTCGTATTTTCCACGCCGATTACCATTGGTAGCGTTTTGTTCCCTTCAGCAGCGTCCGCTGACATATCTCTGATGTTGCCGAGCTCTGTCTCGGATGCCTTCATACACCCGAGTGCAAAGAAGGTCGGAACTATTGCTGCGTGATTGGGAGGTGTGTCTGTGAAGAATACTGCCGTACACAGCAGACACGACGCCCAAGCGACTGCGATGCCAGCAGTATCCAAGAACAGTGTTTGTTTGAGGTAATAGTACACAGAAAAAACAACGAGCGGGATATTTAGTAGTGAAAACTGTACGAGTGAAAGGGTACTAAACGTTATTATAAGAAAGGTAAGAAGCGAGCAGATTGCGATGATCCAGAACACTAACTGATACTGATCTAATATCCGTGTCTGCCGTGTTTTCGTTGTCGAGTTTGTATCTTCTTGTGTGATAACTAATCGGTCAAGTAGATAGATAGAGAGTGAGAGTAACGAGATGACGACAATCGGTTCAACAGTGTACGGTAATTGGAGTAAATATACTGTCAGTATCATTTTGCTTGTGGCGACAATCGGGACAATAAATCCGATATCTACAAATAGAGGAACAGTATTACTTCTGATACTTTGTTTAATGTGATCTGTTAGATTCACGTAGACAAATATACTGACACAGTAACCGACTTAATTTTACAGATGTTGTTATTGTTGGGTCGTTGATTGTAATTCAACGAGAATCGGTATCCAGTGAGTAAATGGGTTCGGCCACGTATTTACCCCCTAAAAAAGGTGATTTCGGCCAGTTATAGACTGTAGAGCTCGCCGTACTTCTCGGTGACGTAGTCGACGAACGCATCGGCCGAGAAATCGTCGCCAGTCGCTTCGACAACGAGCTCGTTGGTCTCGTAGCGCTGGCCGTGGCGGTGGATGTTTTCGCGGAGCCACTCGCCGAGCGGTTCGAACTCGCCGGCTTTGGTTTTTGATTCGAGATCACCGATCTCGCTTTCGGCGGCCTCGTACAGTTGGGCAGCCATCACGCTCCCCAGCGAGTAGGTTGGGAAGTAGCCGAAACTGCCGTGAGGGTGTCATAGAATAGTTCTCATAGCGTGATGACGGTGCTTCCTGGATTGTCTCCGCGTTCGTCGTTGGTGATCGCAATAACGAGACGAAGGCACAGCGCGAGGAACACTTGTGCTCGTGCGTGG
>Ga0208281_10022_pt1 | contig 46552 bp, 47 predicted proteins | sample AntDeeMetVIRDL14_FD_184781 | JGI IMG/M metagenome (GOLD analysis project Ga0208281, IMG submission 184781) | Saline lake microbial communities from Deep Lake, Antarctica, in enrichment culture - Antarctic Deep Lake Metagenome VIRDL14 (SPAdes)... ... | reverse complement strand
CCACGCACGAGCACAAGTGTTCCTCGCGCTGTGCCTTCGTCTCGTTATTGCGATCACCAACGACGAACGCGGAGACAATCCAGGAAGCACCGTCATCACGCTATGAGAACTATTCTATGACACCCTCGACAGCTACCCCAAGGCGCTCTCCGGCGGGATGAAACAGCGCGTTGGCATCGCGCGTGCGCTCGCCGTCGACCCCGAAATCCTCCTGCTGGACGAACCCTTTGGTAGCGTCGACGTCCGAACGCGCGACCGCCTGCATGCCGAACTGCTCGACATCTGGAGAGAAACCGACCAGTCGGTCGTCTTCGTCACTCACGATATCGACGAGGCGGTAATGTTGGCCGACAGAATCGTGGTTATGGATTCGGAGCCGGGAACCGTTCAATCGGTGCATTCCGTTGATCTCTCGCGGCCCCGGGATCGGACAACGACGGCATTCGTCGACTACGTTGCCCGGATTCGAGACGAACTCGGCAGTCCAACCGAAACGGGTTGCTGAACGCTACCGGCTGATCGGGTCGTCGATTCTCGAACAGTAGGGAGCACCTACCGCTGTCGACTCCCGGACCTGAACGGTGGTTCGAGTGACGCCACATGAGATAATGTGACAATTCTAGTATCAGGACGTATAAATAATGAAAAATAACGGATGAGATGACCTATCATATCGCATGTTGGTCATAGTACACCGTACTTTAAGAGCGCAGGGCCGAAAGATATGGGCGATGGGAACCCTAACCGAGCTATTCGCGCCGGAGCGCGTGGCGGTTGTCGGTGCGACCGCACGCGAGGGGTCGATCGGGCGAGCGGTTACTGATAATCTTCTTTCAGCATATGAGGGGACGATTATTCCGGTCAACCCCAACTACGACGAGGTGTTGGGCCTCTCCTGTGTCGACGACATCGGAGCGGCCGACGCCGATATGGCTGTGATCGTTGTCCCGCCGAAGATCGCCCTGCCCGCCGTCGAGCAGGCCGGTGAGGCGGGAGTCACAAACGTGGTGGTCATCACCGCTGGCTTCGGTGAAACCGGCGGCGACGGCGCAAGCCGCGAGAAAGAACTGAAGAAAATCGCTGCCGAGTACGACATGAAACTGGTCGGCCCCAACAGCCTCGGCATCATGTCGACGGCCAACGGGATGAACGCCTCCTTCGGTCCCGACAGCCCCAAAGAGGGCAACATGTCATTCATGAGCCAGTCGGGCGCGTTCATCACGGCCGTCCTCGACTGGGCCAACGACGAGGACGTCGGCTTCAAAGACGTTGCCTCGCTTGGTAACAAGGCGGTCCTCGACGAAACCGACTTCGTCGACCACTGGGGCGACGACGAAGATACCGACGTCATCATCGGCTATCTCGAAGGAATTAGTCAGGGCCGAGAGTTCATCGACACCGCCCGCGAGGTCACACAGGACACCCCAATCGTCCTCGTGAAATCCGGGCGAACGGACGCTGGTGCACAGGCCGCGTCCTCCCACACCGGCACAATCGCCGGCTCCGAGCAGGCCTACGAGGCTGGACTCGATCAGGCGGGCGTCCTGCGGGCCGAATCGGTCCAGGATTTGTTCGACGCTGCCCAGATGTTGGCCAACCAGCCAGTGCCGGAGAACAACGATGTCGCCGTGATCACCAACGCTGGTGGTCCCGGTGTGATGTCGACCGACGCGGTCGGCGACTCGGGCCTCGAAATGGCGACGTTCAATCAAGAAACGCTCAATGAGTTCTCCGAGCAGTTGCCCCCCGAGGGCAACATCTACAACCCGGTCGACATCGTCGGCGACGCCGACGTCGACCGGTTCCGTGACGCACTCGATATTGCGCTGGCCGACGACAACGTCGGCTCGGCGATGGTGTTGTCCTGCCCAACCGCAGTCCTCGACTACGAGCAGTTAGCCAAAGAGACCGTCGAGATGCGAGAGAAACACGGCAAACCTGTCGCTGCCTGTTTCATGGGCGGCGAAAGCGTCGACGAGTCCGCCGAAATTCTCTCGGATGCCGGGATTCCGAACTACTTCGATCCCTCCCGAGCCATCGGCGCACTCGATTCGCTCTGGGAGTACCGCGGCATTCAGCGCCGGGAGTACGAACCCCCTGCCGACTTCGATGTGGACCAAGAGGCCGCCCGGGAAATCCTCGAACGTGTCGAAAGCCGCGAGGACAACCGCCTCGGCGTCGAAGCCATGGGCCTTCTTGAGGCCTACGGCATTCCGATGCCAGATAGCGATATCGTCGACTCACCCGAGGACGCTCTTGAGGTCGCCAAACGAATCGAGGGCGACGTGGTAATGAAGATCGTTAGCCCCGATATCCTCCACAAATCCGACATCGGCGGCGTCAAAGTCGGCGTTTCGGACGACGAGGTCGAAGACGCCTACGAGGACCTGATTACGCGAGCCCGAAACTACCAGCCGGATGCGAACCTCTTGGGTGTCCAGCTTCAGGAGATGGCGGATCTGGATTCGGGCACCGAAACCATCGTCGGGATGAACCGCGATCCGCAGTTCGGCCCGCTGATGATGTTCGGGCTGGGCGGTATTTTCGTGGAAATCTTAGAGGATACGACGTTCCGCGTTGCCCCCGTTTCGGAGTCCGAAGCCCGTGAAATGACAGAAGAAATCAAGACGGCACCGCTCCTACGTGGTGCACGTGGTCGTGATCCGGCCGATGTCGACGGAATCGTCGAGACGATCCAGCGACTCTCCCAACTGGTCGCGGACTTCCCGGCGATCATGGAGTTCGACATCAACCCACTGGTCGCAACGCCCGACGGCGTCGACGCCGTCGACATCAGACTCACCGTCGACCCCAAGAAACTATGAAATCGCTACTCATCACCGCAACCGAAGAAAGCACCGGCAAGACCGCTATCGCCCTCGCCTTAGCGAGTATCGCCCGCGACCGGGGCCAGTCGGTCGGCTACATGAAGCCGAAAGGCACGCGTCTCCAGAGCAACGTCGGCAAAACGCTCGACGAAGATCCAATGCTCGCCCGTGAGCTACTGGATATCGACGCCGAAATGCACGAACTCGAACCCGTCGTCTACTCGCCAACGTTCATCGACGGCGCGATGCGTGGCCGCGAGGACCCCGCCGAACTCCAACAGCAGATCAAAACCCAGTTCGACGGCCTCGCTGAGGGACGTGACCTCATGGTCGTCGAAGGCGGCGGCTCGCTCAACACCGGCGGCATCGTCGACCTCACAGACGTCGACATCGCCGAACTCCTCGACGCCGAGGTCCTGCTCGTCGCCGACTACACCCAGCCGGGCGATATCGACAACCTGCTGGCGGCGGTCGACGACATCGGCGACAATCTCGGCGGCGTCGTCTTCAACCGGATCACTGATGCTGCCTTCGAGGAACTCAACAGCGACGTGATCCCGTTCCTCGAAAGCAGGGATGTCGAAGTCTTCGGCGCGATTCCACAGGAGACGACGCTGGCAGGCGTCACAATCGAGGAACTCGCCGACGAACTCGGTGCGGACGTCCTGACCGACGTCGACTCCGACGAGATCGTCGAACGCTTCCTCGTCGGCGCAATGGGTGGCGACGAGGCGCTCCGTTACTTCCGACGAGCGCGCAACGCCGCGGTCATCACCGGCGGCGACCGCTCGGACATCCACACCGCTGCCCTCGAAGCCTCCGGCGTCAACTGCCTCATTCTGACGGGAGGCCACCGGCCATCCCCAGCAATCCTGGGCCGCGCCGCCGAGGCCAACACCCCCGTGCTGGCGATCAACACCGACACGCTCACCGCTGTCGAGCGTGCCGAATCGGTCGTCCGAAGTGGTCGCACCCGCGACCGCCGGACGGTCGACACGATGGCCAATCTGTTGAGTGAGCGCGTCGACGTCGACGCGCTGATCGGCGGCGAATCCGACGAGTAGTCCGGCACTGTCGGTGCGCTTTTATAAGTGAACGCAAACGACTGTTTTGGTAGCCACACTATATTTAATTATGGTCGACCGTCCACGGCTGCAGAATAGCATCATCTACGGCGGAATCGCCGCCTTCGGGCTTGCCGTGCTCGTGCCCGATCCGACAGGGACGACGTTCGTGTTCCTCTTTCCGATCCTCACGCTCGTGGGAACAATTGTGCTCTACTGGACCGGCTGGTTCGTCACCGAGTGAGACGAGTCGATCAGTGGTCTTCGTAGGCGAGATTCATCAGCCACTGCGAGAAGGAGTCGCTCTGTGGGTTGACTTCCTCCTCGCCGATAAACGGCGACAGCATGTCGCCGGCCATCAGCAGGCGGAAATCGAGATCTCGGGCGGCGGGTTCGAGATAATAGGTGTTGTGGCCGTTGTAGACGGTGTCTTCGCGTTTGATCAGTCCGGAGTCGACCAGCGCTTCGGCGATCCGACTTCCCTTTCGGGACGACACATCGAGGTCCTTCCAGAAGTCGCTCTGATGGATCCCACCCGTCTCACGGATCAGTTCCAGCCCACGATACTCGTCCTCAGAAAGACTGTCTTCGATCTCGGCGGCACTCATATATGTCATATCCGGACGCGAGTCGTTTAACAGTTTAGGTACTGAATTCCACGCCAGTCGACAAGCGGTTTCCGACGGTCGGCGAGCGCGCCACCAGTTGGGAGGCGTCGACTGTTGTCGGCGGGGATACAACGATTCCTTCAAGTATTCCCTAGTGAAACAACCGAGGTATGAAACGACGCACGCTTCTCAAACGCAGTGGAGCCAGTGTCGCCGGGGCGGCGGCACTGACAGGCTGTCTCGGCGGGTCCAGCAGCTCAGGGCAAACACTCACCGTGGCGACCTACTCCTCGTTTACCGGGGAGGACACCGCAGGCAACTGGCTCAAATCCGCCTTCGAAGACGAACAGGCAGACACCACAGTAGAGTTCACGACGCCGGAAAGCGGCGTCAACGAGTTCATCCAGCGCAAATCCGAGGGGGCACCGATTGATGCGGACCTCTTTGTCGGTCTCAACACGGGCGAACTCGTCCGGGCCGACGAACAGCTCGACGATCCGCTGTTTGCCTCGACAACCGACCAGGTCCAAGGCGTCGACACGGTCAAACCGGAGCTGAACTTCGATCCCGACAACCGAGTGATCCCCTACGACACGGGGTATATCAGTCTCGTCTACGACGAGGGCGAAGTCGAGGAGCCAGCCACCTTCGACACGCTCTTAGAGCCCGAATACGAGGACGGCCTCATCACCCAGAACGCCCAGCAGTCCGACCCCGGTCGGGCGTTCCTGTTGTGGACGATCAACGAGAAAGGTGCTGACGGCTACCTCGACTACTGGAGCCAACTGGCCGACAATGGCGTCCAGATTATTTCGAGCTGGGGAGACGCCTACGAAGCCTACCAAAACGAGGAGGCACCGATGGTCGTCTCCTACTCGACCGATCAGGTGTTCTACAACGGCGAGGGCGTCGACATGTCCCGGCACCAAGTCGGCTTCCTCAACGACCAAGGCTACGCCAACCCCGAAGGCATGGCCGAGTTCGTCGACGCGGAGAACCCGGAACTGGCCCGCGAATTTATGTCCTTTATGCTCACCAACGAGGCGCAGTCCGAGATCGCCACAAGAAACGTCCAGTTCCCATCGGTCGAAGGCGTCGACCCCGGTGGCGACTTCAGCGAGTTCGCACTCGAACCCCCCGAACCGGTGACGTTTAGCTACGACGAACTGGTCGGCAACGTCAGCGGTTGGATCGACGACTGGGCACGCCAAATCGTGAGCAACTAACCGTGCGGCTCCGGGCATTCCGGCTCCTCCCGGCTGGGGTCGCCGCCATGCTGGCGACGCTCGTCGTCGTGTTTTATTATCCGGTCGGTAGCGTCCTGAGCAGTGCCATCCTCGTCGACGGCCAATTCACCGTCGACCCACTTGTTGCTGTGCTCGGTGACCCCTTCTACGTCGATCTGTTTGGGTTCACCGCCTACCAAGCACTGCTGTCGACAGTCGTCAGCGTTGCGGTCGGATTGCCGGGTGCCTACCTTCTCGCCCGCTTCGAGTTTCCGGGCCGGAAGTTCCTCCGGTCGGTAACAATTTTGCCCTTCGTGCTACCCTCAATTATGGTCGCAGTCGGCTTCCTAGCAATGTTCGGCCAAACCGGCGTCTTCAACGATCTGCTGTCGGTTGTTGGACTCGGTCCCGTCAAACTGGTGGGGACATTGAATATCATTATTCTCGCCCACGCATTCTACAACGCGCCACTGGTGACGCGGCTGGTGACCGCCGCTTGGGAGTCGGTCGACACCCGTCGCGTCGAAACGGCCCGAACCCTCGGTGCGTCGCCGCTCAGAGCATTCTATGACGTGACGCTCCCACAGCTCATACCGGCTATCCTCACCTCGGCCGTCCTTACGTTCATTTTTACGTTCATGTCGTTTCCCATCGTCCTCGCGCTTGGGGGACTGCAGCTCGCCACGGTCGAGGTGTGGCTGTACGCCCGCGTGCAGGATCTCGCACTCACCGAGGCGGCGACACTGGGCGCTATCGAAACGGCGCTCTCGCTGGGATTGATCTACATCTATCTTCGCTACGAGGCTACCCAGATCAAATCGAGTAGTGGCGGCCGGAGGCTGGCCCGAAAACCGCTGTTTGTGGGGTGGCGGTCGCTTGTCGACCCGCGTCGACTCGGCCTGTTTGCCTACAGCCTCCTCGCCGTCGTGCTGTTTGTCGGTCCGTTAGCAAGCCTCGTTATAGAGAGCCTAACGACGCCACAGGGGGCGTTTACCCTCGACTACTACGGGTTCCTCCTCTCGCAGCAGTCCTCGGCAGCGGTCGGGACGACCCAACCACTTCCGGCGATCAGTAACTCGCTGTTGTTCGGTGTGGGCGCGCTGGCATTGGCGTTGCCGATGGGGGTGCTGGTCTCGGTGGTCGCCATCCGTGAAAGTCGCGGCTCTCGGCTCGCCGAGGCACTGCTGACTGCGCCGCTGGCGGTCAGTGGGATCGTCTTGGGACTCGGAATGCTCCGGACGCTCGTCTTCGGCACGGAGCTGTTCGGCCACCGAATCACCGTTACGGGACCGATTGTCATCGTCACCGTCCACGCGGTCGCAGCCTACCCCTTTGTAACACGGAACATAACGCCGGCACTGAGCGGGATCGACGACCGGCTCGTCGACGCCGCGCGAGCACTGGGAGCCGACCGACAAACTGCGTTGGTCGACATCGAACTCCCGCTGATCGCGCCGGCGCTCGTCGCCGGGGCAGCCTTCGCGTTTGCGATCAGTATCGGGGAGTTTGACTCGACAGTGTTGTTAGCCGAGGGCGTCGACAGTGCGACGATGCCGGTCGCTCTCGAACGCTATATCGGAAACCGGTCGCTGGGGCCGAGCCTCGGCCCAGCAACGGCGATGGGGACGGTGCTGCTGGCGGTGACGACGATCAGTTTCGTCCTCATCGACCGCACTGGACGGCGGTGGAACAGACGATGACAATGAAAGAAACAAACAGTATACCGACACCCGATGCGAGCGTCGACGTGACGGACCTCAGAGTCAGGTTCGGCAGTGTGACTGCTCTCGACGACGTTTCGCTGTCCATCCGTGATGGTGAGTTCTTCACCCTTGTTGGGCCCTCGGGCTGTGGGAAAACGACACTACTGCGTTCGATTGCTGGACTGGAAACTCCCTCGGAGGGACAAGTGATCATCGACGGACGAGAGGTCACCGCGGAGCCACCGGAATCCCGGAATATTGGCATTGTCTTCCAGAACTACGCGCTGTTCCCCCACATGAGCGTCGCCGAAAACATCGCCTACGGGCTGCGGTTCCACGACCTCTCGGGCGACCGCGACCCCGACGAGCGTGTCGCGGAATTGTTGGAGTTGGTCGACCTCGCGGGCTTCGGCGACCGTGAGCCGGACCAACTGTCGGGTGGGCAGCAACAGCGCGTCGCGCTGGCCCGAGCGCTGGCTCCCGAGCCGGATGTACTTCTGTTGGACGAACCCCTGTCGGCGCTCGATGCGCGGCTCCGCAAACAGCTCCGGGTACAGATCAAAACCATCCAGCGCGAGCTAGATATTACGACCGTCTACGTCACCCACGATCAGGCCGAAGCGTTGGCAATCAGCGACCGGATCGCCGTGATGCAGGACGGGCAGCTCCAGCAGGTCGACACGCCGGAGGCGGTGTACCGCGATCCGGCTTCCCGCGCAGTCGCCGAGTTCATCGGCGACAACAACGTGTTCAGCGGGCGCGTCACCGACGACGGCTCGCAGCTTTCGATTGAGGGTGGATTACTACCGCTTCCAACCGGAACCGACACAGCAGACGGCACATCGGTGACGCTGTCGATCCGACCCGAACTGCTGTCGATTTATACGGACAATCAACCGGTCGACGGCCAGACACTGTCAGCGACGGTCAACACAGTCGAATTCCTCGGGGATGCCTACCATGTACACTGTCTGTGGAACAACCGTACTATCGTCGTGAAAGCAGCCGCCACCACACCGCCGAAGGGCGAGGTCACACTCCAGTTCGATGCCGACGATATCCACATACTGTGACTCGTCGTGTTCTACGTTAGCGTGTCCGGTTAGAGGCTCTCTGTGACTCGTTTAAGTGATGTCCTGCAGGGTGGACCATCCGCAAACCAGTAGCGGTCGACGATCTTGTCTTCCTTTTGTATGAGCTGAATCAACGATGCCGACCGCGTGCCGAACCCATCACCGTGAACACAGACACCGTACTCGTGGTTGCCGAGCGCATCGCCCGCCCGGTCGACCCACTGATCGGCGGTCTCTCTGTCTTTGGGTTTGAGCGCAGTCCGAAGCGTCTCGGCGTTGTCAGCCTGCTGTCGACCCACTTCGGGCCGAGCCGCCGGTTCGAAGAAATCGCCATCCGCGCCGACGTTGACGATGACGTGGACGCCGGGATCGAAGTCGGTCACAGCGAGGTCACCATCCCACTCCAGTAGTGCAGCGCGGTCGGGATCGGCCACAACGAGATTGAAGCCTGCGTAGGCGTCGGTCGCAGTCGACTCCCTGACGTGGTCGAGGGCCTCGCTGGCTGACTGGAGACCGAGACAGTCGGCGACTAGCTGCCCCCGCGAGCGTTCGCCCTCACGGTCGACCCACCGATTGGTGATCGCAACGAACAGCCCCGCCTCGTTGTAGCCGATCCACGTCCCACCCGCGGTGCTGTCACGTGGCGCGATTGCAGTCGGCCCGGTAACTCCGTCGAGATACTGACTCGGGGGTTCGGATGGTCGACCCAGCGCCTCATCACGATTGGCGGCAGCAACGATAGGCGAGTCAGGAAACACCTGCCACGCAAAGACGAGCGTACACACGGGTGACAGTAGCACATCGTGGTATAAAACAACAGGTCCGGTCGGAGACACCGGCACGACCGGCCCGAACCGATGAACATAACAGGCGTTCACACAAATCTGAGAGTCAACTCACATGACCAATGATGATACATCCCATCTGACCCCGAGTGATGTGACCGACGAGCCGATTGACTCGACGCTGTTTATTACTGTTTCGGGGCCACCAGGCTGTGGGGCGACGACGCTCTGTAAGCGCCTCTCGGCGGCGATGGACTGTCCCTACGTCTCCGGGGGCGACATCTTCCGCGAGCTCGCCGAGGAGAAAGGGTTCAGTCTGAATCAGCAGACTGCTGCGGCCGACACGTCGGATTCAATCGACCGCGCACTCGACAACAAACTCCAGACGATTGCCGAAAAGTGGGGTGCGGCCGACAAACCGTTCATCCTCGAATCCCGGCTGGCGGGCTGGCTTGCTGGCTCCCACGCCGACCTGCGGCTCTGGTTGGATGCGCCCGACGAGGTTCGACTCGAACGGATCGACGGGCGGGTCGAAACCGAGCCCGAAATGCAGGTTCGCGAAGTCAGCGAGGCCGGTCGGTATCAGGCCTACTACGATATCGACGTCGACGACCGCGAGTTCTACGACATCCAGCTCAACACCGCCCGCTGGAGCAAAGAGGGCGTCTTCCAACTCGTGCGTGCGGCAATCGAATCCTACGATCACGACGCCGACGAGGGTGCCTTCGACACGCCGCCGGTCGAACTCTGAATCCACTTTTGACGGTCAACCCATCACAGTAGTCGCCGGCTACCGTGACTGAACTGTCTCTTTGTCCCACTCGGCAAACGGTGTGCCAGTCGACGAGCGGGCGGCGTACTCCTGTTGCATCTCCCGCACTGCCTCGGGGAACGTCAGACCCGACGTGAGCCCAGCCCGCACCTGATCGAGTTTCCACTGACTCGGCGTGAGTTGACGATCCCAGCGTGCTTCAATCGGGTCGAGATACCGGTCTATCGTGTCGTCGCTCACGCCCTGCTCACGGAGGCCGTGTCGAGCAATTTCGAACAGTTCCGCGTAGATCTTCCCGGAGTCGGTCGTCTCCTCGCCGTCGGCGGTAATCCATGCGAGGTCGGCATCGAGGCCGTTTCTGACAGCGCTGTAGAACGCCGCCTCGGCAGTCGACTGATCGAGCGTTTTGGCGGGGTGGTCAGTGAGCAGAAGCCCGCGGATAACGCCAGTAACCAGACACTGAAGCCCGATGATATCGTCGACGGTCGGCTGGGTCGGAATCGGTCGGTACTCGATACGAAGCGACTGCTCGTCGCCGTCGCCAACCGGTTGGCCGCCCGTCACCGCACGAAGCCAGCGCCAGTAGGTGCCGCGCTTGTGATCGAGTTCCCAAAAGTCGTCGGCAAACGTCTCACGCGGCCCATCTTCCAGCCACTCTCGGAGGAATGGGGCAACGGTTGGATCGTCGACTAACAGATCGATGACGTCAGTTGTGGAGTCGATTTTGTCCGGGAATTTGACCTTCTCCCATGCTCCGTTGATCGACTGCTCGAAGACATCGATCCGGAGTTCGTGGTGGGTGTCATCGAGGAGGGATTCGGGATCGTTGACATCGTAGCAATCGACAGGCAGTAGTGGGGAGTTGGTCGACAGCGCAAGGATCGGTCCAAGCGTTGCGATGGCGGCGTTGTAGGCCTCGGGAAACGTCTCCGTGTCGGGAATCTGAAGATGTGGCTGGATCGAACTCGTGAGCGACTCGACGAGAATCGTCGGGAACGAGACGTCGGCTCCCGGGACGGAAATCGAGACGCTCCCGCCGCATTTGTCGAGGATCTCGGTATCAATCGCGCTGTACCGCGGTGAATGCGCCATGTTGTTCGCAATCAGCACCCCGTCCTCGCGGTCGACATCGCCGAAGTACGACTGAGTTCCCTCCGCGGGTGGGACCGACCACATCGCATCAAGGACGATCTCGCAGTCCTCCTCGCTTGCCGCGGCCTGTGTCGACTCATAACTGGCCCGGAGTTTGTCGGCTTGGGCTTCGATGCCAGCCTCGGTCAGCGTGTCGGGCGAGGTGTTGAGTTCGGCGTTGTGCAAGCCGAGTTCCTTGGCACAGTCGGCCTCAAACACCGATTTCGGAAGCCGCGTCAGCGTTCCCTCGTCGTCGACGGCGTACACTTCGAGTTCCATGCCGATACCGAAGTCGGGCGATTCGAGGTGGCCCGCTTCGAGTGTCTCTGTGAGTCGTCGGGCCTGATCGTCGACGCGATCTTCGAACTCGGCGGCCGTCTCATCGGATCTAGATCTAGTTACGAGATCGATAAACTCGCTCCGTTTCATTTTCCTGACGGTCGCAACCCACGCCCATAGACCTGTCGCAGACGGCAGTCGACAGCCTGAGTAGCCACTGGCTACGCGACCGAGTGGAACCGTAGCTACCGGCTACCACACGTGATTATCGGGAGCGACCACGCACGATGGATACGGATTTATTTATCCGTCCTGTAGACTGAGTGTGCAGATCGTGGGCTACGATTCGTCGACGGGTGGGCTACTGGTGAGCGACAGCGATGGCCTCACCTACCGTGAACTCGACCCGGGAGCTGAACTCGAATACACTCTCGGCGAGCGCCACTGCGCCGGAACGGTTCACGACGATAGTCACATCGCCTGCGAAAACTCAGCCGCCCCCTACTGCCCGGATCACCAACACACGTGGGTTTGTGCCCGCTGTACCGGCAGCTGTCTCAAGGATGAGATGGACTGCTTCGATGATCACGCGATCTATCTCGCCGCCTTCGCACCCGACCAGTTCAAAGTCGGCGTCACCAAGGAGTGGCGGCTTGAGACGCGGCTCCGCGAGCAGGGTGCAGATCGGGCAGCCCACATCCGAACCGTCGACGATGGCCGAATCGCCCGTCGACTGGAGGCCGAGATCGCCGAGGAGATCCCGGATCGCGTGCGGGTGCCAACCAAACTGGCTGGCCTCGGCCAGTCGGTCGACGCGTCGGCGTGGCAGAATCTTCTCGACCAGTTCGATCCAATCGAGACGTTCACATTCGACTACGGGCTCGGCCTTGAGAGCCAGCCAGTCGACGAGACGATAGCGACCGGCACTGTTCGCGGGACAAAAGGGCGACTGTTAGTGGTTGATCGAGGTGGGTCGACCTACGCGGTCGATATGCGGAATTTGGTTGGCTACGAGGTCACAGACGGGCGGAGTAGTCGGGAGCTACAGTCGAGTCTCGGCTCGTTTTAACTGATAGTTAGTTGTTCGTTAACTGCCGGATGCTCCGGCTGATATCGTCGACGTTGTCGGCCTGTTTTTCATTCGCCGCAGCGATCTTCTCGATCTCGCTGGCGACAGCTTCGGTCTCGTCGACCAACTCGGTGACCATGCTGGCGACCTCCTCGGTCGAGACGGCCTGATCGTCGGTCGCGCTTGAGACCTCCTGAATACCTTCGGAGGCCTCTTGGACGGCTTGGGCGATATCTTGGAGCGTGTCCATCGCGTTTTCGACTTTGTCGATTCCTTGGTCGACCTGATGGGTAGTCTCTTCGAGGCTGGCCACCGTATCGTCGGCATCAGATTTGATCTCCTCGATCATGTTTTCGATCTCGGTGGCGTGTTCTTGGGATTCGCCGGCCAGTGATTTGACCTCGTCGGCGACGACTGCAAACCCTTCGCCCGCTTCACCGGCGCGTGCAGCCTCAATGGAGGCGTTCAGTGCGAGAATGTTCGTTTGGTCGGCGATCTCGTTGATGACTTCGACGATCTCGTCGATCTCATCGATTCGGTCCTGCAGAGTGCCGACATCGGTCGAGACGTCTTGGGTCGACTCGTCGACGCGCTGCATCACGTCGATGGCTTCGGTCGCGGCATCCCGGCCCTCCTCGGCGAGGTCTTCGGCGTTCGCGCTCGTCGCCGCAACCTCCTCGGCGGTCGAGGCAATTTCCTCGACGGTCGCCGACATATCCGAAATCTCTCGGGCGACCTCGCTCATCGAATCCGCCGAGTTGCGGGCGTGGTCGCTGATCTCGTCGGTGCTCGCTGACATTTCGTCGGCAGTCTGTTTGACCGTTTGAACGCCGGATTCGACGTCATCGGCGACGATCTGCTGTTGTTGGAGCTGTTGTTCGATCTGCTGTCGGTGCTCCAACTGGTTGAGGTGGCCCTTAATAAAGCCGAGCAGCGTCTCCACGAGGTCGTGTTCCTCGGTGAGCCATGGGCCGTCGTCCTCGGCGGGTCGATCCTCGGTGTAGACGACATCGATCACGATCCGAGTTCCGTTCTCGGTCACCGCCTCGTGGGTCAGCGGATCGGCGGTTCGTTCGAAGCCGCTCGATTCGGCAATCTGATCCCCGGCGGCGATCTGGGCCTCGGTCACGCTGGGGTACTGGAACCACTGCGGAAGCTCGCTGACGTAGGTATCGATCAGTTCTCCGATTGGTTGGCCGAGGTCGCTGAACAACTCGTTGGCGCGTGTGATCGCTGACAGCTCTTTGCTCCGCTCTTGGAGCTGTACCTTGGCGGCCGTCTCGCTGAGGTCCCTGTACTTCTCGGCCAACTGAAACTGCGTCGAGGGAAGCTCCGAGTCCGCATCCCCACCAGACTGACTCATACCAACACTGTATGAAAGCATTCCAAAATAAACTGCTGGCTCAATTATTCGACGTGATAACTAGATTTCATGATGGTGTCGACGAGCGACTCAGTTGGAGCGCGCGTGGTGACAGTCGGGGTCGGGGCGTATGGATGAACAACCGTTTTCCGTTCCCCGGTCGAACGGTGAGTCATGACAGACGACGAATCAGAGACACCGAACGGCGAGGATGAAGTCGAAGAGTCGACCGGCGCCGAGGGCGACGAGGAGAAATCCTTCCGCGAGCGCGTCGAGGAAATCCGCGAGAAACGACAGCAGGAGCGAGAAGAACGCGGCGAGGGTGGCGCACCGAATCCCGAGGAGATGATGGGCGGCGGTGGCGGCCCGGGCGGCATGGGTGGCGGTGGCGGCGGCAACCCCTTCGCACAGATGATGGGTGGCATGATGGGCGGCGGTGGCGGCCCGGGCGGCATGGGTGGCGGTCCCGGCGGTCCCGGTGGCGCTGGCGCCCCCGGCGAGGAGTCGGGCGTCGGCAACGAGGAACTCGTCCGCGAGGTTCGACAGCTCCGCGACGAAGTCCGTGATGCCAACCGCGAACTCCGCCGAATCGCTGACGCACTCGAAGACTAAGCCGAGAATCGAATCGGTTAGGTACCGTCTTCGCTTTTAGTCGATAATGGATGAGCGTTCTCCACTGCCTGCCACGAGCATCGGCAGCAGAATCTCCCGTCGCAGCGCATTGGCTGCGGCCGGGAGTCTGCTGTCGGTCTCGGTAGCTGGCTGTCTCGGTCTCCGAGAACGGGTTTCGCAGACGCTCTCTTCGACCGAACTTAGATCGCTGTGGACGAGTGATCGGACAACCGAGTACGGCGGCAACCACCACCAGTTTGCCGCGATTGATAGCGTCGACGAGCCGAGAGTCGTCGCCCCCCATAGCAGTCTCACTGGGAGTGACGACTGTGGTGTCACCGCCGCCGACGGGGCCGGCGAGTCGGCGTGGACCGAACCCATCGACCGAACCCACTGCACCCCACACGCAGTCGGTGATATCGGCACTGGCGTTCGTGACGGCGGTCGTGAGGTGTTCACCAGCACCGAAAACGGCGAACTGCTGGGATTCGACGCAGTAAGCGGCGACCAAACACTCGACGCCACCGTACTCGACTCGATTGGCTACACCGCGCCCGTCGTCGGCGATTTTATTGGATCGAACCACGTTGTCGCCGCCGATTTCGAGGGGTTGATCGTCGCCATCAGCCCAGAGTCCGAGGTCGTCTGGAGCCACGATATCGACACGCGAATCAGTACATCGCCGATTCTCACGGACCTCACAGGCGACAGTGAGCAGGTTCTCGCCATCGCCCACGGTCGACGAAGCGATTCGGGAGTGTCGGTGTTCGGAGCCAGCGGCCAGCGGCAGTGGACCGAGCCGGTCGACGCAACGCCGCGGTCGTTCACGACGGTCACGGACGGCAGCGACCAACTGCTCGCGGTCGGCACCAGAGAGACCGCAGTCTGTATCGATGCGAACGGTGAGACCCAATGGACGACCCCGTTTGGAGAGGTGGTTTCTGTCGGCGACAGTCACGACGACCAGCTCCTCGTTGCGGTGAACGATGGTCTCCTGCGGTCGCTATCGGTCGCTGATGGGACCGTCAGTTGGGAGCAATCGCTGGTCGACGGCGACGAGACCCGGCTCAACGCGCCGGTCGTCGGTGATCCGTTCGGTGATGGAACTCCCACAATCGCCGCGACGACCTACACCGGGGCAGTCGTCCTGCTGGATACGGCGGGCGAGATCATTGTCCGTCACGAAGGCGACGACTCGATTCACGTCTCACCACAGTTTGTGGATCTCACCGGCGACGGGAGCGACGACCTCGTGAGTATGGATGGTCACGGTCGACTGAGCGCCTTCGACGTTGGCGACACAGCATAGCGGTCCGGAACACCTAACCGACCGCCGCGTCCCCGTTAGGCTGATGAGCATCGCTGAGGAGCGAATCGATATTCTGTTCGATCTCGCCAAGGAACGAACCTCCGCTGGCGAGTTCGACCGCTCGCGGGAGTATATTCGGCTGGCTCGCCGGATTTCCGAGCGAAACCGTTGTGGGCTCCCCCGTGAGTTCAAACGGTTTACCTGCAAGCAGTGCGACGTCGCGCTCCGCCCCGGTGTCAACGCCCGGGTGCGACTCAACAACGGCCACGTCGTCGTTCGGTGTGACTGTGGCGCAACCCAGCGCTATCCGTATGAATAGTCGACTACGATTGCCACGAAATCAGGACGCTCTCATCGGACCGAATCTAGGCTTCTTCGTTTTCAGTCGAAGATACATCGTCTCCCGCTTGGGTTCTTCGGGGCTCTGGGAGCCATCAGTCCCGAGCAAACCATAATCGAGCGGCAACTCCTCACGCTGCAGCCTCGACAAGAGAAAGGTGACTATCCGGTCAGATGTACGATGTAGCTGGGCAAAACTGCTATTGGAACCTGCGGCAACTCATTAACGCAATAGTATGGGCGAGATAGATCGGCGAGGGTCCAGTGGCTACACACACAGTCGACCATCAGTGCTCACTCGCGTGAGTGAAACGTACCACGCGGTTCGGACGGTACGGAACCGTGCGGGGATGTATCTCCGACGGCGGCTTCGGCCAGCCTCGGCTACTCCCGTCGACGAACGGAAGTTGGGGGCGATCCTCGACCGCTACAGCGATGACACCGTCTTCGTTCACATCGGGCTCAGCGACATCAATGCCGCCGTCGAGGGCAACCCGTTCGAATTCGTGCTGCAAGCCCTCGATAGCCGGTTCGACAGCATCATGGCCCCCGGCTTTACCCCCTCGTTTCGGAAAGACGATGGACGGGTCTACCACAAACAATTTTGTGCCCCACGGTTCGGGACGTTCTCGAAGCTGTTTCACGCTGCGGCTGACTACCGAACGGACGATGCGACCAACTCGATTTTGGTCCGTGGTCCCTCCCGCTTCGAGGACTGTGACCACCACGATAGCTGGGCCGAAACGGGCTGTTTTGGCCTGCTCGACCAAGAGAACGTTCGCTACCTGAATATCGGTACTGACTGGCTCACCGCCTCACAGCTCCATTATATCGAGTGCTACTTCGATGTGCCCTATGTTCGAACGGCTGCGTACGACGGCATCCTGTATCACGACGAGACCAACCACGAGCAGATTACCCAGCGGAGTCACGAGTACCGTAGGCCAGTGACGTGGAACCGAGCCAAAATCAGTGCGTATCTCGCAAGCGAGGGTGTTCTCGACCGGTATAATTGCAACGGGCTCCGGCTGTTCGCGTTCAACGCCCGTGAGATGCGTGAGGCACTCGCCCCGAAGATCGCCGGGGACCCATACTATCTGGTTACCTGACTGTCGACGGGCAGAGTACGCTGTGCGGATTCGACTGTGTGACTGCCTCACAGGCCGCGAAACCGCGAGATCCCATCGAAGGCTTTATTCGGGGCTGTGGCCTTCGACTCGATAAGTAACCATGGGAGAGAAACCTGCCTCGATGTACAGGGATATCGACAAGCCCTCGTACACACGACGTGACTACATCACCGGTATTCCGCAGTCGAAGGTCGCACAGCACAGCATGGGAGACCTCCAGGCCGATCCCGACGACTACCCCGTCCAGATCAGCCTCGTCTCCGAAGAGGCCGTTCAGCTCCGCCACGGCTCCCTTGAGTCCTCGCGGCTCTCGGCCAACCGCCACCTGCTGAAAACTCTCGGTGAGGGCAACTACAAGATGCTGCTTCGGAAGTTCCCTCACCAGATCCTTCGGGAAAACAAACAGGCAACCGGCGCGGGTGCCGACCGTGTTTCCGACGGAATGCGCCAGTCGTTCGGTAAAATCGTCGGCACGGCCGCCCGCATGGGTGCCGACGAGCCGATCTTCACGGCCTACTGTACCGCCGAGCAGGCCCCAGTCGTCAAGGAAGCGTTCCGACGCGCCTACAACAAGATCTCGCCGCCGTGCCGCATCGTTGTCGAGCGTGGCGAAGATCTCCTCGTCTCGTAAACTGAATCGAATCACCACCACTTTTGCAGTCTCCCCCTAATCACCAGCGTATGCTCCGGCTCGCGGTCTCGACCAGCTCCGAAACCTTCGACCGAATACGCGAGCCACTCGCTGATCGCGGCATCGAAATCGGCCATCTACAGGCCAAAGAGCGGTTGATTCAGCTCACTGGCCGCGAGCCAGTCGACCCCACAGCCGAGTTCGATGTCGGTTTTGTTTATCCCGGTCGACTGATGGAGGGCGCAGCCATCGACGCGGTCCACGACCTCCCGTGGGTCAATAGCCGCGAGTCAGTCCTCACCTCTCGAAACAAAGGTGGCGTCATCGCGGCCCTCGATGCCGCCAACCTGCCGGTTCCCGAGAGCGTCATGCTCTCGAACCCGGTCGATGAGTCAGTCGTCACCGACGCAGTGGGCGACCTCTCGTTTCCAGTCGTCATCAAACCCAACTCCGCGACTCGGGGGGTCGGCGTCGCAAAGGCGGCCGATATGGATAGCCTGCTTGGGATCGTCGACTACCTCAACCTCATCCACGATTTCCGGTCGACCGGCGACAAATCCTATCTGATTCAGGAGTACCTACCGGATGCTCGGGACTACCGCGTGATGGTCGTGGATGGCGACTGTGTGGGAGCCGTTGAGCGTCGACTGCCCGAGAAACTCGCAGATGGTCGGTGGAAACACAACGTCCACCGCGGTGCGGAGGCGACTGGGATTGAACTGCCCGCCGAGCATCAGCAGCTTGCTGAGCAGGTTGCTGAGGTGCTTGGAATCTCGTATCTGGGTGTCGACCTGCTCGAAACTCCTGACCGACTCGTGGTCAACGAAACCAATGCCCGGCCAACCGTGGATGCAGCGACCAAGTACGACGAGGACTTCTATGATCGGCTGGCTACGCTTATCAACCGAACCGCGAACACAGCGTAGCGACCCTGTATTCACCGATTGTAGTACTCAAATCGTCGCGAACCGAAGCCGGAGCCGCAGCGGCGAAATCACACACTGGCTCGATGGCAGGCAGTTGTTCGGAGTGGTCTCTCTATGCCGTTTTTGAAAGATGAAGCTATCTGGACACGAGATGTGTACTGAGTAGATGTACTTGGAAAGTAGAGGTTTGTTCTCCCTCACGCAAAGTTAGCACCATACAATCGGATGGAAACATGTATGACAAAATTCTCGTTCCAACAGATGGAAGCAATGCCGCAAAAAAAGCCGTTGCAGAAGGAATCGCTCTTGCCAAGCGGTTCAACGCATCTCTCCACGCCATCTATGTTATCGAATACAACAATCACCCCGACAGGGTCAAATCCGAACTTTCCACCGAGTTAGCTACCCAGGGAAAACGAGTGCTCGGCGATGTCTCCGCCAGAGCCGATGATAAAGAGGTCGACATCACGACCCAGGTCATCGAACCCGGCCAGCCAGTGCATCAGGAAATCATCGAGTATGGCACCGAACACGATGTCGACGTGGTGGTAATGGGAACCCACGGACGGACTGGACTGAACCGCCTGGTTCTTGGCAGCGTCGCCGAGCGAACGCTCCGGATCTCGCCGATACCGGTTCTCACCGTCCACGAAGCGTCCGATATCGTCTCGGAGTTCGAAACGATACTCCTACCGACCGATGGCAGTAAGACGGCCACTACAGCCGCAACACACGCGATACAACTCGCGGTAATGACTGATGCGACGCTCCACGTCGTTCACGCTGTCGACCTCACGATTATCGCGGGTGAGTACGGCAGTGGCAAAGTACTGGACTCATTGGAGACCGCAGGCCAACAGGCAGTCGACACCGTCATCGAACGCGCCACTGACGCGGGTGTCCAGTCGGTTGAGGCATCTATCCTGAGTGGGTCTCCCTCCAGAGCAATCGCCGACTACGCTGCTGATCGCGATGTCGACCTCGTCGTGATGGGAACGCATGGTCGAAGCGGTCTTGAGAGGTTCCTCATCGGGAGTGTGACCGAGAAAGTCGTCCGTCTCGCCGAGATGCCGGTGTTGTCGGTGTCGCCCTCAAAGTAGGACGTAGTGGGACACTGCCACGACAGTTACTCAGAGTACGAAACTGACCGCCACCCACTAATGAACTGCCACACCGTTCGATCATAGAGGTCGACGACGCATTCGACACCGTCTCGGAGGTTTGATTTCCGACCTCCTCATCGAACCAACTCGATATCACGATGATTGTGCTCCTGATTATCGGGGTGGGTGTCCTGCTTCCCGTGCTCATGATGGGGATGTGATTTGGTAGCATGATAGAGATGTGATTTGGTGGCATGATGGGTCAGTATGAAACAACCGACGGTCGACAAAAGATTGAACGAGCACAATATAGAAAACCCAACTGGGTGAGGCTATAGCGATTGTTTGTATTTCTTTTTTAAGTGTTCGAGAACTGTTCGAGAGTCGACTGACGGGGAGAGTTAGGTTGCTGGATGACGCCTCTTGAGACATGCTCTCACGAGTTCTTGTGCCGATGGATGATTCCGACCATGCCGCTGAAGCCCTCGAATACGCTCTTGACAACCATCCTGAAGCCGATGTTACCGTCTTACACGTCGTCGGCGTCCCATCGATGATGATGGGTGATGTAGTGGCTCTCGCTCTCGATGAGGATATCAGTGAGGCTGCCGCTGACCGTGCCGAGCCAGCGTTCGAACGCGCCCGTGAGATCGGCGACGAGCGTGATCGGGAAATCAAAACGGTGGTCGGCATCGGCCACCCTACCCGAAATATTCTCGACCGAGCTGAGGACTACGATACGATTGTGGTTGGTGCCCACGGTGCAGATTGGAGTCGTGCGTCGCGACAGTTTCTTGTCGGAAACGTGGCTGAGACAGTGTCTAAACGGGCTCCAATTCCCGTAATCATCGTCCGCTGACCGTTGGCTCACTAGCGTAGTGTCGTCGACACCGGTTCACCGAGACAGATCGGTTGGGATCACGGTCGACGTTGTCGAGGCGAGTGCCACTGAGGAGGGGATTCGCCGCCACATACAGCGGGAGGAACACGATGGTGGGATGGAGACTGTGGCTGTCGAAGAAATCGAATAGGCTGAACTCGCTATGGAGGGTCGATACCAGACAGTGGATTCGACGTCGACGCTCTAGAGGGGAGCAACCCTTCAGTATCTCATTTTCGGAGGTTTTCGGAGCGGAGTTCACCTTTGGCGTACCACGTCCGAGGACGAATGGCAGTACCAACCGCGCCAAGGTAGAATACGGCCACAGTAGCGACGACAACCCAACCCGGGATCATCCCAACTGCTGCAGTTGCGGTCAGCGACTCTGGAGAGAACGCTGTGATTCGAACCAGCCACGCAGCGATCAAGATCGTGAACAGCGGCAGGTAGACTCGTCGGAGACGGTGGGCAATGGCTTCTTCAGCACTGGTTTTGATCGTTGGCTCCCGATAATCCTGACTGAGTTTTTGACGCCAATCGGGGTCGACTAATCCGGCGGAGGGGTCAAGCCCATAGGCAAAGACGTTCTCTTGGAGCTTCCTGACCCTGCTTCGCCAGATATCGTATCCGCGATACCGTCGCGCTTCGAGTTCAGCGCGAGTCCGTGTCTCATCATCGGCGTCTGGTGTCTGTTTGGGTTCCGTACTCATGTTGTTACTCCGTTTTGCGGATGTAGTGCGTGAAGACGTCGACACCCTCATTTTGGTCGACGAGATCGCCGAGAAAATCGACCGTGAACGGTCGACTGCCTATCGCTCAGTCCAGCGGCTGATGCAAGCCGGGTTCATACAGAAACAACAGGTCAACTACGATCACGGTGGCTACTACCATGTGTATCGCCCACGAGATGGTGACGAAATCGCCCAAGAGATGCAGCGAATGCTCAACGACTGGTACGCACAGATGGACAGCTCATCGGCGAGTTCAGCGACAAGTACGCGACCGAACCCAGTATGGAAACCTAATTTGTTTCGTGATTTGTCTCAGATAGCAGTACTCAATTCTTTTCGGCCGCTTAGTTCGTCCGGAACGAGCCGGTAGAATTCGAACTGAACGTCTCGTGGCGGGCGTCCGAATATGTCGACAAGCGGAATGTGAACTCGTTCGAGCCCCTGAAGCGTTTCAGTGGCAATTGACTCAGTAGTCGTTTCTTCGAGCCGCCCGCCAGCGATAACGCTCTGCCACATGTCGTTTTGCTGTCCATAGGTCACGAACGTCACAGCACGGTCGGCGAGGTTTCCCTTCTCACTATAGTAACCGTTAGAATTATCAGCCCGTTGTATGTAGTAGGCAGTAATGGCACACCTCGAAGAGACCGGGCTCGACGAACTCCATAAAGCACTCGAAGAAGTCGAGGGGAAACGACCGGCACAACGGCTATTAACGGCAATTGCGTACAAAAACGGGATTAGCCAAACCGAGCTTGCAGAATGGAACGACACGGGCCGGCGAACGATCTACAGTTGGCTCAAACGACTCAATACAGATGAACCGCTTTCGGAAGCAGTTACAGATGATCATCGTTCTGGTAGAAATCGAAAATTATCGGATAAACATCTCGAAAAATTTCGTGAAACCGTCCGAGATCCTCCGGCTGAAGCTGGATACGATGAACCAGCTTGGACAACATCACTTGCCCGGCACCATCTCAAGGAAACCTACGACGTCGAGTACTCGATTCCGAGCTGTCGGCGCCTCCTCAAGGAAGCGGGTCTTAGCTATCAGAAACCGCGGCCGTCGAACGCCAAAGCCGAGCCGGAAGACCGCGAGGAGTTCGACGAAACCCTCAAAAAAACCGCCGGGAGCTGGACGCTACAGTCGTCTGTATCGATCAGAAGAAGACATCGGTGAATGGCGATTCAACGCAGGCCTGGTTTCGACGAAATTCACGGCCTAGCGTCGAACTATCAGGCCTTCGAGACTGGACGTGTTTACTTGGTGCTGTCACTGACGATGGCCGGTCGTTTTTCTCACGATTTCCTGAATATGTGACCGCCGAACACGCCAAACATTTCATTTTAGCAGTATATGATGAATTCGAAGAGGATTTGATCGTTGTACTGGATGGAGCGTCGTACTTTCGGGCGTCGGCCGTCACCGAACTTGCGGAGCGTGATGGACTCGAATTCGTTCGATTGCCGGCGTATCGTCCTGACCTTAATCCGGTCGAAGAGTGCTGGAGACAGCTCGAATCGGCGTTGGGCAATCGCTACTTCGAGTCAATGAATGAACTCACGACCACCATCGATGCCGCCCTCCATCAACTAAGCCTACCTGAAGTGAGTAATTATATCTAACGGTTACTATAGCTGCATCGACAGCAAGTCGAAAGTAGAACGTCGACTCCGTTGGATCGTAGCCGTAGGAGACCGGCATCGAATGGGGGCGTTCGTCGCCCGTCGTACTGAGCGACATGACACCGGTTCCGCCATCTTCGAGAAACGAATCTCGCTCCGCGTCGTCCATCGCTGTTGCATCGGGGTCACTCATATACGGTGCTACGGCTGGCAGGGTCAAAAGTACGCTCCCGAACGAATCGAAACAGAGCCTGCTTGAGTGCTACGAGAACGTGTCGACCGCGAGAATCCGACCGGTACCGTCGAAGCGGAAGACGTCGATGAACGAGAATAGTTCAGTGTCGTCGGCATCGAACAGGCGACCGTAGGCCGCGAGGCTCGCAGTCGATTCGAGGAGATTTTGGACGCTGTGTGTCGTTTCGGTTTGCGGTCGACCTGACTGCATGAACTCGACGAACGCCTCGCGACCGTCGAAACTCCGGTCGGGGCGGTGCTGGACGAACTCGGGATGGAGAATCGACCGCAGGGTTTCGTACTCATCTTCATCGAGACACCGATAGTATTCAGAAACAAGCGTCGACTGGTCCATACGTGTCGGTCGGGTGGGTCGACAAAGAGCGTTATCCCCACCCTCTACCTGTCCGACCTGTAAACGCGCTGTTTTTAGCGATCCCGACCGGAGATGGGGTACTGTGGACCTGCATATCCGGTACGAGGGCGACGACGACCCACAGAAATGTACGGCCCGAAAGCTGTCGAAGTTCGACCTCGCCGAACTCCACCGTAACCACCGGGCCACACCCTATGGGATCGTCCTCAACCCGCATGCCGACCAGGCGCTCTCGCCGGTCGACCGCTCGGTTGCCAGCGACGGCGCACTCGTCGCCTTAGACTGTTCGTGGGAATCGGCGGGCGAGGCCCAATTTTCCTTGGCTGGCGACCACCGCGCGCTGCCGTATCTGGTCGCCGCGAACCCCGTGAACTTCGGTCGACCGATGCAACTCACAACTGTCGAAGCACTGGCCGCGGCCCTCTGTATTTTCGGCGAGCGCGAGCAGGCCGAAGCAATTCTGTCGAAGTTCACGTGGGGCGAGACGTTCCTCGAACTTAACGACGAACCGCTCCGCCGGTATGCCGACTGCGAGGACTCGACCGAGATCGTCGCCGTTCAGCAGGAGTATCTCGACCGGTAACTGTGATCACTAAGTTTCGCTGACTGTCGCCGAGAACGAACAAAGCTATCAGCCGCCGCTTTGAGGAGCAGGTAATGAGTAAGGACGTGTCGACCCGCTCGCTGGTCGACCACCAGCGCGTGTTCGACCGGATCTGGACACAGTTGCCCGCCCAGCAGAACCGGACCTCCTCGTCGTGGTGGTGGTTCATTCTGTTTCCGGAGGGCGAGGAGGGGTACGGCCCCGAGCAACTGATGTTTTCGATTGCCGCGCGTGCGGGTGATCAGATTCGCGTTAACGATATCTCGATGCCGGGGCTGGATCTCGACCGCAGTATCAAAAACGGCGTCGACGAGTTCAGTGCGATCTCTGTGGGCTGGTACGGCGACGACGAGGCGGTCCACGAGGGAGTTGTCAATCAGCCAGCCACCGCGAGGCTCTCGGATGGCTCGATTTCGGCGTGGGCAGATAGCAAGAACAGCGAGGACGGCGAGCATGCCAAGCGTGGCGGCGAAATCCGGGCGTCGACTGACCGAGAGTTGGGACTTGAAGCCCATTTCGCCGGAGCAGGGGGCGAGGCAAAATTCGAGGCGTGGGGAGCGTTGGACAACCGCGTCGACTCGCCAGTGCAGGCGATGGACACCGACACGGTTGCTGGCGGGATGGATCTCGTCGCGTGGCGGCGAATGCAGTTCGAAGGCGAGTTCGATCTCCCCGACGGTCCCGAACACCTCGAAGGAATCTGTTACTTCCAGCGCGTCTGTCTCAATCTCCCGCTGTTCCCGTGGAAGTGGATCTGGGCATTTTTCCCGGACGGGACCGCGTTTTCGGCGTTTATCCCCTTCCTCGGCCCGCAGCTCCTCCGACAGGGGTACAACTTCTTTGATTCGAAGCGATTGGAGCGGTCGACGATTCCCATACGGCAGTCGGCACTCTGGGATTCGGCCACCGGTGACCAGCTCGTCGAGTTCGATTCGGCCACTATCGAACCGGTGTTCGACGATGACCCCCATCCGCATTTCGAGGTCGAAGTGAGCGACGGCGAGGGGAACTACGTTGAGTTCACGGCGACCAGCTACGGCCACGCCCGCAACTACATCGACCGCTCGATTCTGGGTGGCCTCACGGAGAGCCACTGGAGCTACAACGAGTATCTGTTTCGTATGGACGATTTAAAAGGCGAAGTAGAGGGACGATCCATCGACAAAGAGACGGTGGGCCAAGGGTTTGGAACGCTGGAGTACGCCTGTGGGCTGGGTCTCTGATTACGCGAAGACGGCTCCAAGTGCGCCAGCCAGCGCGCTGTCGACGGCGAAGATGAACGTCACGACGAGGCCACCGACCAACACGCCACCGAAGCCGAGCGCGCCGCCGAGTGGGCCAGCAAAAAGGCCGAATACACCGACGACGATTGCAAAGATAATCGTGAGGACGACGCCGGCGATTGATCCAGCCAACAGGCCGTGCCACGCACCGCTTGTCAGGCTCCCACCGGCGACGTAGCCAGCCGCCAACCCGCCGATGATTCCAGCCCCGATATGGCCGACAATCGGCGCGCCGGTCGCCAACACGCCCGCAATGACCATTACCACAAATCCGATGCCGACCGCTCGCCAGTTTGTCATACCGTATATAAGCAGTCGACGGGCAAAAGCACACGGACAGCCCACCGTGCCAATAGTTATTAACAGTACACCGGTTGTAGCCAACTATTCTATTAAATAAGGCCGCCTTTTAGCAGCTGAGTTAATAACCTTCGAGCAGCTAGTCTCCACTAATGACTGCAGATGACACTGACGACGCCACCCACGCCTGCTGTGACGACGACTGTGGCTCGTCGACAGAAACATCTGGGATGGAGAGCCACAGCGCCAGCGAGGGGACGCCAGCGAATGACGCGGGCGAAACCGTCTCGCTGTCGGTGCCGTCGATGGACTGTGCCTCCTGTGCTAACAAAGTCGACTCCAGCGTCTCGAAACTCGACGGGCTCAGCGAGATCGACCCGCGGCCGACCTCGGGGACGTTGCTCGTCAACTACGATCCAAAAGTGACGACAGTTGAGGCGATCCGCGACCGAGTCGAGGCCGCGGGCTACGAGGTTGAAGATGGAGACGAGCCACACGACCCGACCGCGGTCTGGAAAAGCAGCCGGGCGATCAGAACCGGCCTTGGCGCGCTCTTCATGCTGATCGGCGTCGCCTTCGAATGGCTTGTGCCGGGCGCAAATACAACCCTCGCAACCGTCTTTGGCGTCGACCTCGGCCTCGACTGGCTGGCCTACGTCGCCGCGGCCGCGGTCGCTGGCTCCGAAATCGTCCGCAACGGTTACTACTCGATTCGAAACCTGAGCCTCGATATCGACCTGCTGATGACCGGCGGGATTCTCGGTGCGCTCGCGGTCAACCTCCCGTTTGAGGCTGCCACGCTGGCGGTACTGTTCAGCGTCGCTGAACTGCTTGAACGCTACTCGATGGACCGAGCGAGGGGTTCGCTCCGGGAACTGATAGAACTCTCGCCGGAGACCGCAACCGTCCTCGAAAACGGCGAGGAACGCGTTGTCCCGGCCGACGAAGTCGCTGTCGGCGACCGTGTGGTCGTGAGACCGGGCGAGAAAATCCCCGTCGACGGGATCATCCAAGAGGGCCAAAGCGCCATCGATGAGTCACCGATCACCGGCGAGAGCGTTCCCGCCGACAAGAGCGCCGGCGACGAAGTGTATGCTGGAAGCCTCACGGAGGGTGGCTATCTCGAAATCGAGACGACCGCACCCGCCGACGAGTCGACCATCGCCCGCGTGATCGAACTCGTGGAGGCCGCCGAGGGCAAGCAGACCGACACCGAACAGTTCGTCGACCGCTTTGCGGCGGTCTACACCCCGATTGTCGTCGTCGCCGCGTTGGCGACAATGGCGATCCCACCCCTCGTGTTCGGCGGGCCGTTCACCCAATGGTTCGTTCGCGGACTCACGCTGCTGGTGATCGCCTGTCCCTGCGCGTTCGTTATCTCGACGCCAGTCTCGGTCGTTTCGGGGCTGACGAGCGCAGCCCGCAACGGGGTCCTAATAAAAGGCGGAACGCATCTCGAAGCCATGGGTGAGGTCGAAGCGGTCGCGGTCGACAAAACCGGGACGCTCACCACGGGCGACCTCGGCGTGACCGACGTGATTGCGCTCAACGGCAACAGCGACACAGACGTGTTGGCCTGCGCCGGAGCCATCGAGGCCCGAAGCGAGCATCCGATCTCCGATGCCATCGTCGACCACGCCAACCGCCTCGTTGGAGACCAAACCGGCCGGAAAGTGACGAATTTCGAGGCGATCACAGGCGAGGGTGTCCGTGCAGATCTCGATGGAACCACTCACTACGCTGGGAAACCTGCACTGTTTGCTGATCTCGGGTTTGATCTCGAACACGCCCACCTCGAAACCGATGGCGGCCTCACAGAACACGAAGAGGAAGCTACGCTGCAGGACGAACTCTCATCCTGCGACCACGGAAGCTACGTCGACCTCGTCTCGGAGACGATTCCCCGACTCCAAGCCGAGGGCAAAACGGTCGTCCTCGTCGGTACCGAAGACGAGTTGGAGGGCGTCATTGCGATTGCGGATACGGTGCGCCCGGAGGCCGCGTGGGCCGTCGACCGGCTTAAAAAGGCGGGTATCGAGCGGGTCGTCATGCTGACCGGTGACAACGATCGCACGGCGCAGGCGATTGGCCGCGAGGTCGGCGTCGACGAGGTGCGGGCAGATCTCCTGCCCGAGCAGAAAGTAGAGGCGGTCCGTGAACTGCGGGAAGCCCACGAGGGCGGCGTGGCGATGGTCGGCGACGGGATCAACGACGCCCCGGCGTTGGCGACTGCGTCGGTCGGGATTGCGATGGGTGCGGCCGGGACCGATGCCGCCTTAGAGACCGCCGACATCGCGCTGATGGCCGACGACCTGACGCGGCTGCCGTACCTCTATGAGCTGTCGACGACTGCCAGCGGCGTCATCAGACAGAACATCTGGTCGAGCCTCGGCGTGAAACTCCTGCTCGCGGTCGGCGCACCGCTGGGGTATGTCTCGGTACTGATGGCGATTGTCATCGGTGACATGGGAATGAGCCTCGGCGTCACCGGCAACGCGATGCGACTGGCCGGCGTCGAACCCGAAGAGCCGGAGTCGACGGCCACCGGATAGTATCGCGATACTGTCTCGTCTGTTTCTGATTGTAATGTGTACCCATAGCACGAATCCGCGAGAGTCTTACTGCTTGAGCACCCACCTCTAGACGTGGATACGACTCGCCTCAAACACACACTCACCGAGGAGTTCGACGGCAGCGAGGCCGAACTCCGCGTCGTGACCCGACAAGTCCGAGACCTCGTCGACTCCGGGCAGATCGCTTCCGACCGCGGCCAAGCGCTGACCGTCGACGAACTCGTCACCCATCTCGAAGACGCCCCTGATGAGTCGGATCTCATCGAGCGATGGAACTGGTGGATGGGTGCGCTGGATGTCGCCTACGGCGGCTACGAGCGGTTTTCGGTGCGCTTCGTCAGAGACGAACCGGGTGTGAACACGTAGCGATTGTCCGCCCTCCTCGCGGCCCCTGTAGCGCTAGCTGGCGCGGTCGACAGCGATTCTCGACGGTCAGCGATCACGCATAATCGAACCGATGGATGAAAGCGTCTTCGGCGGCTGGAAACCAGTAATGGATCTGCAGTTTCTCGGGGGTGCTGGCGAGGTCGGCCGGAGTGCGATCCTCGTCAACGACTCTCTCTTGTTGGATTACGGCTCGCTGACTGCGAACCCGCCCCAGTACCCCGTCGGCAACGTCGACCCCGAAGCCGTCGTCGTCTCTCACGGCCATCTCGATCACGTCGGTGCGATTCCCTCACTGCTCTCAGGCTCCAGTCGACCCGAAATTCACTGGACACCACCGACTGCCGAACTCGCCCGCATCCTCGCGCGTGATACGCTCAAACTCCATGGCGGGACGATGCAGTGCCCCTTCACCGAGACGGATGTCGCCCGAATGGGCGAGGTCGACACCCGCCATGGCTACGGTGAAACCTTCGACGCGGCGGGCCACGAAATTACCCTTTATAATGCGGGCCATATCCCCGGCTCGGCACACGTGCTGGTCGACGATGGCGAGACCCGACTCTTGTATACGGCTGATTTCCATACTGACGATACGCGGCTCTTGAGCGGGTCGACAGCCCGGCCCGAGGCGGACGTAGTGCTCTGTGAGTCGACCTATGCGAACGTGAGCCACGACGAGCGGTCGGACGTCGAATCGCGGTTTGCCGAGACGGCCAAAACCACGATGTGGGAGGGCGGGACGGTTGTCGTGCCGGCGTTTGCGATTGGCCGGACCCAAGAGTTGCTCATGGTGTGTGAGGCACATGATTTGGAGTGTTACGTCGACGGGATGGGCACCGAAGTGCTGTCGATGCTGCGGCAGTATCCCGACTACGTGCGGGATGCCGACGCCCTCGGTCGGGCTGCACGCCACGCCCGCGAGGTCACCGGCCGCGATGGCCAGCGCAAGCGGATCGCCGATCAGAACACGGTAATCGTCACGACAAGCGGGATGCTCAGCGGTGGGCCAGCGATGACCTACATTCCCGAGATTCGGACCAATCCGGTGAATCGGATCTCGCTGACGGGGTATCAGGTCGAGGGGACGCCGGGGCGAGAGCTGCTGGAGACGGGCCGCTGTGAACTCAATGGTGGGATCTATCCGGTGTCAGCCCAGACGGACTTGTTCGACTTCTCGGCGCATGCGGATCACGAGGGGTTGCGTGGGTTTCTTGAGCAATATGAGGGGTCGACGGTGCTCGTAAATCACGGCGATTCGTGTGCGGCGTTTGCCGAGGAGTTGCGTGAAGATGGGTTCGAGGCGGAGGCTCCGGAACTCGGCGAGACGGTGGAGTATTGACCGATGTTACTGGCCGATTTATTTATAATAGAGTTCTACTTTATTATTTACTTCAGTCGAATCAGGAATACGCTAGATGTCTTAATAGCCAGATACACATACTATGGCTAAATTTAACCTGTTAGGAAATATGGAATACATATGTCTCTATCAAGTGATCTTAATCTAGAATTAGCTTGGGAGAAAACTAAAAGGAATCTGTCCCGGAATGACAAAATATTCATTAATAATCCTTATATTACTGAAATTATTGACCATGATCGAAGCGAATACATAGAACAACTCTCGCAAAAACTTGACAGTGGTTATTCCCCATCAGATTCACGTACTGTTAGTTTTCCTAAAAAAGATTGGAATGTTCGTCCTGCTAGTGTTCTAAAAATTACTGATCTAACCATCTACTCAGCGATTATCATCGAGCTTTATGATGATATTCGGAGCGAAATACAGTGGTCAGCACAAGACCGACGTTTTTCTAGAATTTTGCTTGATGATATTAGTGAGAATAGCTATTGGATGGAAAATCCATTTAAATCTTGGAAGCAGTGGAATGAGAAGAGTCAAACACTTTATAATGAATATGAATATGTACTTTCAACAGATATATCGTCTTATTTTGAGAATGTCGAACATCGAATATTAGACTCAAATCTGAGAGAGATAACTGATAACGAGAAATTAAGAGATCTACTTTGGAAATTTCTTGCACGATGGAATCGTCCAAAGGGTCGTGGACTACCACAAGGTTACTACCCCTCTAATATTCTTTCAGAGCTATATTTAAACAGAATAGATAAGAGAATTAAATCAGAAGGTTACGATCACACTCGATATGGAGATGATTTAAAAATATATTGTCGAAATAGAAATGATGCAATAAATATGCTAAATAAGTTGTCAGAATTGTATAGAAATAAGGGTCTGTATATAAATAAAAGTAAAACAGAAATCTTGACTTCTAAAGAGGCTAAGAGAAAGTTCAAAGATCCGAGAGAGATTATTAAACAGTTACAGCCAAAAATAGTTGACAGAATAAGACAGGAACGTGAAGACCGGAGGAAGAAAATTAAAGCCAAAAGAGATAAAGATTCATCAGATAGTAGAAATTATATACCGTACACAGATGGCGGTGAAATAGATGAATCAGACATTAGAGAAGATGAAGAAATAATTCTTTTAGGGAATGCTTTTAAGAAGCATATTGAAGATTCTGACCTAGATAATAAAAGTTTGTTTAATTATTTAGTAAGGAACTTGGGAGATGTTAACAGCCATTATGCTGTGCCATATTGTCTTGATAGAATAAAAGACGGTAGAACACAGATAAGAAGAATTGTTGATAAGTATTTCTCCAAGTTAAATAATCGGGATGAAATTGCTAATAAATTGATTAGCATGATTCTAAATGAAGAGATTATCTATGAATTTCAGAAATTTGTTATTGTTCGATGGATATTTCAGAGTAATATTAAAACAAAGAAGACAATATCTGGGATGCGAAGACTATTCAGAGAACCTCAACAAATCCCCGAAACTAGAAACTATATAATAGCATATTTAGGCAAATACGGTGATAAAACAGATGTTGAGACAATATCAGAAGAGTATCCTAAATCAAATAATCCTGTTCAAAAATCAATTATTTTAATCGCTATTCGGGATATGGACCCTGAAATAAGAGGTGCCTTTTATAATCAAGCTAGTAAAGACCACCAATATTGCAAGTCATCTGTAGCTCTTGCAAAGAATATTTCCGGCTGAACAGAATTTAGATCGTTACTTTTTAATTTGAAATATTAAATTAGTGTCTGATTCTACGTATTCTATTATTTGATAGCAGTGCTGACTCCCAGTCGACCACCCCAAACCAGTCCCCATTCCTGAATCAGTGCTTTACCCCACCGGGCCCAATGCCAGCCTATGGCTGACCACAACGAACCCGACCTCTCGGCGGCCGAAAAGGAGGCCTTGCATGACATCCAGCATGCGACCGAACATCTGTATCAGGGGTTCGGCAACCTCATCGCGTTTCACCACAAAACCGGGCGTGCGATGGATAAGCTGGCTCAAGCCGAGGAAACCCTCCGCAAGGCGGGCCACGAGGAGTACGCCGACGAACTCCGCGAGAAGCATCTCCCCTCGGGTGCGGTCGACGACATGTGGACCTACGAGGTCGTCGACACCTTTCGGCACGGCTTCCTGCCGGAGATCACCGAGTTCGACGACCGGATTCGGAGGGATATCGCCGACGGCCACCACCACATCACTGAAAGCGAGCAGCAGGAGGAATGGCGCGACCGCGTCGACTGGGAACCCTAAGGCTCCAATCGACTACTCGTCGTCGCTCTCTGCGAGATAGGCGTCGACTTTCTCGGCGTATCGCTCCAACTCCGAGGCCAACTCGCGGGCCTGATCCGGCGTCAGTCGCACGCGGTCGGCGTGCGCTGGGAGGTGTTCAAGCTCCGCGTTGTCGAGTTCCAGCTCCAGTTTGACGTGGTCGGGCTTCTTGCGCGGCGCGGTGGCGTTGACGACTGCGTAGGCCGATTCGGTGAAGTCGTGGGCTTCGGCCTCACCATCGATCAGGTCCAGAGTCGTATAGGCGTTGACTGAGAGGAGTCTATCGGACATCGTGGCTGTGTAGAGGTGGGGCTGGCTCTTGAGGCTTTATCAGTTGGTAGGGCGAGCATACGGTATGGCCGTCGACCACCCAGTCATCGAACAGCGACTTGCGACCGTGGCCAGCGACGCGCTTGATGCGGACGTCGACTGGACAATTAAAGAAGCGGGCGATGGCTGTCGACTCGTGCTGCCGGATCGCGTGCTCGACATTAGCCAGCGCGATGGACCGGCAGAGACCGCCCGCTGGGTGCTTACACTGCAGGCTGATGGAGCGATTGTGAGCAAGTTCGGTCCCTACGAGTCGACCGAGGACCTCGTCGACCAACTCAAAACAGTCCTCACGAGCGACGTCTTCTATACGGTTTGTTGCGACGGATAATAGGAGAGCCTGAGGCTGGCAGTGGTTAGTCGTCAGCGGTGGGGGCTACTCTCGTCGTCGTCCCAATCGGCTCGGCGGTCCGTTCGTCGGCATCCAGCGCGGTCCACTCTAGTTCGCCTGCGTAGTGGAACGTGCCGTGGTTCTGTGTGGGATCGACAACCGTTAGCGAGAGCCATCCGTTGTCCAGCAGTTGCGTGACTTCCTCGTTTGCCGAGAGAATATCGGTCACACGGTCGACGGGCGCGTGAATCACCGTCGAGAGACGGAGCGGCTGGTGGTACGGCGTCTCGTCGTCGGCCATCACCGACTGGAGCGGCAGGCCAGTCAGCAGGTCGCCACCGTTGCCCTGATAGACGCCGACGTTGCCGACCGGGTTGTGGGTGACTTTTGACCCGCTGCCGAAGGTTGCGGTGTCGACGGTCGCGAAGTAGTACTGGTTGTTGATCCACTGGGTGACGACCATCGGGCCGGCCATGATCGCTTCGAGGGCCTCGCCGTCGGGATCGGTCGACCAATCGTAGGAATGGAGGAATGCGCGGCCGTCGAGATCACAGCCAGCGGTGAGGTCGCGCGGTCCGATGACGAACGACGCGTTGCCAGCCAGCCCCCATTCGGGGCGGGTCTCGGCCCAGTCGGCCGCACGGCGCTCGGTCTCTGTGAGGCCATCGGTGTCTGTGCCCATGGACTCGGCGCGTTCGGCGGCCGCTCCGGCGCGGGCTGTGTCGAGATCGGCCTGTAGCTGGTCGACATCATCAGCGTGGCTTTCTGGAATGTCGCTGGTGTAGAGCGTAATCTCGTCGGTCGTCGTGTTGTGCTCGCCAGCGAGGAACAGGGTATCCTCAGGAATATCATGTCCGCGGGCACGGAGTTCGTCTTTGACTGCCTCGTCGTTACAGATGGCCGCCAGCACGCGAGCGCTCGGTCCGCCGGGGTTGCCAGCGCAGGCCCCGCAGTCGAGGCTCGATCCGAACGGATTGTTCGACGTCTCGCTGGCGTGGCCGGTAAAGACAACGAGGCGGGCAAACTGCTCCCAGCCCATGAGGTCGAAGGCGGTTTCGGCGTACTCGACTTTCTCGTCGAGGGTTAGCCCTTCGCGGAGTTCGGTCATCGCGTCTGGGTTGTAGTCGACCGAGGGCTCGCAGAACTCGTGAGAGTGATGGGAGTGGTCGACGCTGTCAGTGAACGCCGAAAAGCGATCTGGCACCAGTGTCCGGGCGGCCAGCGCGGCCCCGTAGCCTGCGCCGGCGCTCTCGACGAAGCTAAAGGCGGTTGCGGCGTTGGATTTGAGTGCTTTGAGGACGTTGTGGCCCATCTCCGTGGTCTGCTGCCAGCGGTCGTAGGCGTCTCGTGTGGCGTCTGTCCCCGACGTCGGGCGGTCGGTGATGCGGTGTTGGGCATCCACGATTGGGGGACAGGCGTCGACTGTCACGTCCGAATCGTACCCTTCGTGGCGCATCGGGATGCCGAAAAAACCGGCGTAGCCGTGGGTCTCGTAGGCCCCCGTCGACTCGATGTGGCGGCGGATGATCTCCGAGCGCGTGTCGATACAGAACACCATTTGTGCATCCGGACGGCCACTGTCTTCTGCCTCGGAGAGCGAGCCACTGGCCTCGGCGACGACGTCGACCAACTCCTCGCGGTAGGTGCGTTCCCATGCGGTCAGCCAGACTTCGGCCAGCGGAACCTCGTCCCCTGCGGTGTCGGCAGCGTCAGTCCACTCGGTCGGTGGCTCGATGGGCGAACCAAGGAGGTTCGCGATTGTCAGGCGCACTGCAAGGTAGTCAACGAGGCTAATCGGATACGTCGACTGCCAGGCATCGTCGCTGTCGGCCTGCTGTTTGATCAGTCCAGTCCACCCCGGCAATGCGGTCAGGTGGTACTCGAAGATCGTCTCCCACTGGTCGACTGGGGAGTCTACGAGAACCTCTTCGATGGCCGCAACTGGCTCGTCGGGCCGGTCAGCAATCGAGCCACTGTTGGGTAGGTTGCGGTCGTGGCGAGCCACCGTACGGAACGCGGTATAAAATCCTTCCTCGCGGTTCGGCATCGGCCACTCGGTTTGGCCCTGATCGAGGAACGCCGCCAGCCATTTCGTCAGCAGGAGGTCGACTGCCTCGTCAGCGGTCGAGGCGGTGTCGTCGGTCGAATCGCCGTCGTCGGCTCTCGCCATCTCCATGCGATTCAACAGCGCTTCGGGATCGTCATCATAGCCGTAGTCGACCAACTCCTGCTGTAGCAGTTCGGAGTCGATCTGGCCATCGTTCCACGCCGCTCGAAAGACGTCGACGCTCGGGTAGCCATCGCTGCCGAACAGTCGCTCGGCCTCGGCGGCGGCCTCGTGGAACGGCTGGTCTTCGAACCCCGAAAGCGGGTTGGCCGTCACAAAGGAGTGGAGCGGCCACGCCGACCCGACCGTGGTTGCTGCGGCTTCGATGCTATCTTCGACCGTCGTTTCGTGGATCTGGCTTTCAGTACTCATTGTACTCCTCCGTGGAGGTCAGGATGGTTTCGGATGGTGGCTGGGTTGCGTTCAGCAACGCGACGTACAGTCGCTGGCTGCGTTGGTAGAGCCCGGTCTCAATCACAACGTAGGCAATCGCGAACGCAACCGCGACGACGCCGTGAACAGCCGTTAGCTCCGCCGGTGCTGCGACAATCGGGATGCCCTTCATTATGCCCGCGATGGCCGTGTAGGCTCCCGCGTACACCGCGATTGCTGGCAGGAAAACTAGCGGGATGAGGCCGTACCGCGTGGCCGCCGAGACAGACGTCTGTGCGAGGGCGTTCCGCGTTGCGTGGAGCGTCGTCAGCACGACCAGGAGGGCCAAGAGGAGTCCGCTGTCGACACTCAACCCCTTCCCGGTGAGAACCCCAAACAGGATGCCACCGACGACGGCTGTCAGTACGGTGACGAGGAAGCCGATAGCGCTCAGTGATCTGGGTTTGTGTTTGGTTTTCGTTGGACTGGTCTGTGTGACTCCATCGCCCGCCGAGAGGAACTGGTAGGCCTTATAAAATCCATGCAAAATGAGGTGGGTGATCGCCGCCCCGAAGAAGCCGAGGCCGGCCTGCATGATCATGAATCCCATCTGGCCCACCGTCGAACAGCCGAGTTGACTCTTGATATCGGGTTGTACTGATTTCAGGAACTTCCCCGAGAGGGCGCTTATCGCACCAACGACCACGACCAGCAGCATGAAGCGGGCGTCGACCGAGATCACGGGCGCAAAACGAACCAGCAGGACGCCGCCCGCGTTGACGAACCCGGCGTGCATCAGTGCTGAGGCCGGAGTCGGCGCAGTCATCGAGGCGAGCAACCACGTTTGGAACGGCACCAGTGCGGACTGGATCATCGCCGCACCCAAGAGTGCGCCCGCCGCGACGAGCCACGGTGTGAACGGAACGGTATCGGCGGCTGCCGCGATGCCCGAGATACTGGTCGCGCCCGTCGACACCCACAGCGTTGCGAGCGCGACGGTCAGGAGCCCACCGCTTGCGAGGAAATACCGGCGGGCCAGTCCGGCGGCGGCCTGTGCCTGTGGCCATTCCTGAACGTGGCCGATCAACTCGGCCATGGTGAGGCCCATTGCGAGCCACGCGACCGCAAACAGTGCGATATGATCGGCCGCAACCAACACCATCACGACCAGCGTGAAGCCGAACACGCCGGCAAAGAACCGCTCGATCTGCTGTTGGCCGGCCATATACCGGCGCGAGTAGCTGTGGACGATCCCACTGAAGAAGGTGACAACGGTCCACATCACAACGGTGAGTCCGTCGACAGCGACGACGCCTGAGATGCCCCACGTCCCGTCGGTCCAGAGCCGCACCCCGAGCACACCGAGCGTGGCGACCCACAGCAACCACACCAGCCGCGTGAGAACGGCCGGGAGAAGCGATTCTGGGTTGGTTCTGTTCGGGAGCTGTCCCACCGTCGTCAACTGATCCTGTTCTGTCATCGTTTGCTCCAGTGTCGACGGCCTGCTGCAACCGGTGGCTTCCAGAACCACCAGCGCTGCAGCAGCCCGGTCGTCTTCACTCATTGCTACGAACAGACTACGTATTAAATCCTTTTATCCTCCCAAACTGTTCGCTAAGAAGGCCATTAAAGAACATTATAGTCTTCGCTCTGGCAGGAACTAGTATCGGACTCAACGATAGGTTGCGTACTCAATAATACAGATTCCTGACGGAGACCGACTCGTCAGGGGGAAGTTGTGCATCGGGTTCGGTGTGAGCCACTGTTCGTGGGCATACGCCTTCTGTAACCGTATTGCTCCAAACAGTAGCTTATCTCTACCGTTTCGTTCGATATGGTGAGATAGGAACTCATATTGGGATGAAACTGGGTATCAGGGTATGGAACAGTTCGAGGGGACGATTCTCACGGGGGAATCGTTTGAGCCACTAGATGGCCGGATTATCGTCGCGGACGGGCGAATCGAGGCGGTCGAACAGATTGAGACGGCGTCGACCGACATCATCGTTCCCGCGTTCGTCAACGCCCACACTCACGTCGGGGATTCGGTCGCCAAGGAGGCGGGCGTTGGGCTCTCGCTCGAGGAGGCGGTCGCCCCACCGGATAGTCGCAAACACCGGCGGCTGGCAGCCGCCAGTCGGGACGAACTCGTCGCGGCGATGGGTCGGACGCTCCGGTTCATGGAGCAGACCGGGACCGCGGCGTTCCTCGACTTTCGAGAGTCGGGTCTCGACGGTGCCCGCGCCCTTCGTGCGGCCGAGGAGGGACGAGAGATCGACGCATTCATTTTTGGAAGCGACGACCCTGCCGTTCTTGATGTGGCCGACGGGTTCGGCGCAAGTGGTGCGAACGACGCCAACTTCACTGCCGAGCGCGCCGCGGCCCGCGAGGCCGGGGCTCCGTTTGCGATCCACGCTGGCGAACCGGACGCCACCGACATCCACCCCGCCTTAGATCTCGAACCGGAGCTGCTCGTTCATATGGTTCACGCGGAGCAATCACATCTTGACCGCGTCGACGCCCAATCGATTCCCATTGCTGTCTGTCCACGTGCAAACTGCGTCCTCGATGTGGGTCGACCGCCGATTCGTGAGCTGCTCGACCACACAACGGTCGCACTGGGGACCGACAACGTCATGCTCAATCCGCCGTCGATGTTTCGGGAGATGGCCTACACGGCCAAAACGTTCGACGTGACTGCTCGGGAGGTCTTGGGGATGGCGACGACCGCAGGCGCAGAGATCGCCGGTCTCGACTGCGGCGTCATCGAGCCGGGGCGACGAGCTGCCCTGCTGATTCTGGACGGCGATTCGGACAACCTCGCGGGAACTGTCGACCCACTACAGGCGGTCGTCAGACGGGCGACCGCACGCGATGTAAAACGCGTCGTGTTGTAATCGGCTTACTCGGTGTCGAACTTGCCGAACGGCTTCGTCTCGTGACTCCGGACGAGGACCTCGTCGGCGACAGTCAGCCCCATATCGAGCAGTTCCTGTGCAACTGGCGTGATGTCGCTGTCAGTCTCCCCGACAGCCGTCACGAGGAGGTTCTGCTCGCCTGTGACGAGTTCTTGGACGGAGACAACGCCATCGATATCGAGGATCTCGGAACTACGTTCGCCACGCTCGGGAATCGTGGCGGTACAGTACAACAACATTCGGAGGGGATACCCCGATTTCTGGTAGTCGACCTCGGCTTTGTACCCCTTGATTATCTCACTGGATTCGAGACGCTGGATACGTTTGCGAACCGTACTGTCCGAGGTCCCCGTTCGCTCTGCGATGTCGCCGGACGACATGTTGCGTGCGTCCTCTTGGAGCGCGTGGAGGATCGCTCGGTCGACGTCGTCGATCTCCTCGCCGTTCATACCCCTCCGTCTCACGGCATCAATAAAGACACTTTGGCTCAACGGAGTCGCAACTGTCGGGATTGTCTGCTCTGAAAAGGATGCTCGATCAGGGATTCGAACCCTGGTCCTCGGCTCGAAAGGCCTGTATTCATCAGCGAATGATGAGGTGTTTCGAGCGCATTCAATCTCGCCTAAGTGCGGTGTTTGGCCGCTTACAATAGCTAACACGTAACCTTACCACTTAAAATACCCAGATGATTGTCCACCTGCCAAGTCAGGTTCAAAGGATTATATTCCGAAAATGGATGATTTGTGATAGAATTGATAACCGCCCCTCAGAATACGTAGACTTCCACTTAGAAATTAGTGTTTCAGGAGTCGGTGCCCAGCCCTCAGAAAGGTTCTACTCTGTGACATCGATATTCTGGGTATACACAAATTTAATAACATATCTTTGTGTTCTTGTATTAGATGGAATATACTAGTTCTGATCCAACGACAAACGGTGTAGAGAGTGCTATCAAGAAAATGAATTGGGAGGAACCAGGAATGTATCGTGTTGAGTGGAGCAGTAGTGAGAAATGGGATTTTGACTCCGCTTATGCAGTTCAAGAATTTCGATTTGGAGAGGGAGCTAGAGCACAAATGTTGTTAATCGGGCCCCGTGGTGGAGAATATTTAATTGACTCAAATCCTACGGGACGGCCAAAAGTGATCCAACTCCGTTCAGATGGATATGAAAGTGAGGACCGACTTGCCGAAATTAAAATCTTCTCAGAGGATTTCAATTGGCGGCATCGAGTGCTGAGAGCTATTGAGGGTGCTACTGACAAAATCCCCGAACGATCTTAGAAGTTTAGAAGTCTAATAGAATATCGACATTTAAGCATTTTTAAAGAATACTATTCTAACATTTCGCCAAGTGATTTGACACCTTCATTAGAAAATATCTGTTCCGGATCAACCTCACGCAGTGGTGAATCTTGGGGTACATAGCTGTACAGTAATCCTGCGGATGCTCCGGCTATAGCCCCTTGTTTTGAGGTTAATGGAGATTCTGGTCGTTTTCCGAGCTCAATCCCAGCCTCAGCACCCTTCATAATTGTTTCTGGACTAGTTCTCTCAACTAAATGCTTGTATGACACCGGCATAATCTGCTCAGCCATATATCGTGAGGCACCAATACTAGCACCTACACGCTCAGAACTGAAATCAGCCATGTTGAATCGGCTACCGAGATCTGCATTGGCAAGTCCTCGATCCAGGAGTTCATCGGGATCAATTGATATTGAGTCTCCAGAAATAGTGTGATGTGCTTTGAGCGTTGTTCCCATCAATGTGGTTAGACCAACTGTTATTGGAGTTGAATAAGGGACAAATTTTGCGTATTGGAGTGCTTGCCCCCCTACTCTCAGTCCTGTTCGAATTGATTCGTACCAATCTACACTTTCTCGGTTGGTCCGGATATTATCCAAAACAGATCGGTCAATTACATCATTAGTAGTCTGATTTACTCTGTTCGTGTTTCCTGAATCCTGTGAAGGATCATCATGGTTTTTGCCACTCCGACCGCGAAGAGTTTTCACCTGATCAGATGTAACTGCCAAATCTTCTATAAACCTAACTGTACTATTGACATCCGAACGTTCTGTCTCCGGGTGAAGATAAATCTCGAATTTGGCATCTACAGTGGTTAATTTGAGTTTGAATACAACTTCGACATCACTTGTAACGGGCTCCGTATCCTCAGTAAACCATTCTTGGTGAGCTGGTGGTGATACGATCGCCTCAATATCAACTATTTTGGAAATTGGAGCGGAAGCTAAGTAATCCCCATCTGAATCTCCAAGGATGAACAAAACACGTTTGTCAGTTACGATGACGAATGGGCGGTACCCACTGTCAGCAATCATACCGTGAGTGCTTCGTTCATCTCGAAGATAGCGACTTTCTTCACGGTCTCGAATCACAACATAATTATTTGCTAAGAAGACGTAATGTGGTGATTCATCCGGTAGGAGATAACCAATTAGAGGTCGGTCGTAGCTTCGACGTTTTTCTAGTCGATCTTGAGAAAGGAGGCGAGAAAAGAATCCTGTCTTTTGGGCAGTCAACCGTTCAGTCGAAACAGTTTCTGACTCTGCTTGAGAGACGATTCTCTGGACATATTCATGATCCCACCAATTTGGATCCTCTGGATACGAAACTTGCCCAGTTTCGTGGTTGCATTCCGGGCATTCGCTGACAACCGACGGTATTGACTTCCCACATGAAGTACAAATATGCATTATTCACATATACTTATTGAGATATTTGTATGTGACGAATTACCTTTATTAATGATATCAATCGCCCTATTGTGTTGGCTGGGCTTGCCTACAAGAATGCACTCGGTCGTCCAGTCAAGTCCAGCAACCCGGTGAGGATCAGTTCAACATACGGGTGAAACACAGACATACTCGCCAACGCATCACACTACCAACTAGCGGGCACCCTCAGCGATGATACAGAAATCGCGTTGTGTATCGCCCGAAGTCTCGTCGACGAAGGCCTGTATTCATCAGCTAGTGATGAGGTGTTCAAGCGTATCCGAATGATTCACTGCAAAACACGTCGACACGATCTTTAAATTCCGTTTGTTGAGAAGATGTGAATTCGAATCCAGTTCCGCTAGATTCATTTTGAAACATATCTTTCCACGACGGAGTAATGGATCAAGTTCTAGGACGAAGCGTTAGACTTGGCACAACCTATGATTGTCATTCTGCATGATAATTGCACCACTCATACGCTTCCCTGAAAGTCCAAAACGTATCTGTGGACGAAATTGTTACTCTGTCCAGAAGCCTCGCTGGCGGTCTTCGATCTCGGTGAGAGCCATCGAAAGGACATCACGCCAATCGCGTGGATGTGTTGTATCAGTTCCTGGTGTCGGTGCATCCGGACCCGGATGGATGTGATCTAGCGTGTTATGAGTTGAGGGATGTCGGTCCCACCGATGATCGAAGGCATCGTCACCGTGGTCTTCGTGGTAATGCAGCGAGAAATCACCGTTCTCGTACCACGCAATCTCTAATCGGGACGTCTGAACGCTCTCAGGATAAAATGTAGAATCATACACGCACACCAACCGATCCGGTGCGAACTCGGGTTGTTCATCGATTCGACGAAACCGCCTGTCGGAACCGAATCGCTCTTTGATCACGGCCAGGCGTTCAAAATCAACCGGCGCACCACTCTCCTCGTCAGTCGGTCCGACACGGTCGTCCGTGTCAGTCATACGGCAGTCGATTGATCAACGTGATCACCAGCGCCACTCGCCAGTGCTCGTTCAAGCAACGTAATCCGTCGACGAGTTGTTTTCCACGCTGAAACTGCCTCCCACACATCCTCCACCGAACGATCAGTGTCTGCTGCAGCGTTCGTGAGTGATACGGCCTCGGGAACTGCAACATCGAACTGTTCGGTATACGCTTCGTCACGCTCGGTTTCGGTCTTCAAGAACTCAAGTAACCTCCCGGATGTGTACTGGTCTCGAAGTTTCTGCACGCGACGCCAGTTCAAATACGCTTGATTCCGCTGGTAGGTTGCTGGCGAGTCGGTGACCTGCTTGACGATTCCCATCCGTTCGAACCACTCTAAGTACTCTCGGGCAGCATCAACCCCGTGACCTGCGAGCTCAGCAACTTCGCTCGCCGTCGACGGGCTATCCAATCCAAGGATAGCATCGAAGAAATCATCGCGTGTTCGGTCTCCTCGAACAAGTTCTTCGGGTGGCGTCAGCGCATCGAAATCCGGCGACTTAACGCGCTCGTCAGCGTCTGTGGTCTGTTCGGGGCGCGGTTCGTCCATACCGATCCTAAACTCTAACACGGAATAAATCTTTGTTTGCTGGGAATAATCCGGTTACAACAGTCTTTGAATATCAATACACAACCTGTCGACTATTCTTATACAATTACTAACCGTAGTATTCAGTATGGGTTCTACACCGAAATGGTTCACCACAAAAATTATCAGGTAGAACTCAAATTTTATTTACATTTCATAGGTATGAATCCAATCAGGCAATCACACGCTCTTTTGAGACGTTTCCAGTGTTTTTGAGACGTTTTGTGGAACTACACAATAAACACGGTTTGAATCACTTGTACGAGACAAGTTGTGAGGTGCTTTTGAGACGAATAAACTGTTTTTGGAACATTATTCGTGGATGATGAGTAATCTCCTTCTCTGAGAGTCCAATCTTTGGGTGTTCAAACAGATTTTCTGCCAGCTAAATGTTCCAAATAGCTCTTAAATTCTGTTTTGGTACATTAGATTTGAGGATATTTATCCGTATACATGTGTCACTGAGAGCTTGGTGTTGTCCGGTTGTTGATCTTCGTATGTAGAGGGTGTTTTTATTGGTCGTTTGATGTGTATTATTGTGGACTGGTTTGCTTAGCAGGGCCTGAGTGAGACTAGTCTGAATTCGTGTGAGAATACTTGGTATGGAAGCAATCGGAGTCAACTACCCTACCCTGAGCGCCTGCAGCGCTCTGAGAGTGGGGCTTGCGTGCGGCTTCTCGGGATAGGATTCATCTCGACGAAAGACGTTTGTGGCGCACGGCCAAACGCCAGCAGCAATTTGATTAGACGTGACCTCCACTTTATCCCGCGACCGAGATCACGGTGACGGAGAGGCACGTGGCGTCACGTTCACTTCCTCGGTCCGTCTTTCGGGGGTGGTTGATTGCGAGACCCGTCTACGCCGAGAAACGTACCGTGGCCTCGTTGGCACGTGGCCCTCGCGGACTGTCTGTGGCCCATCATGGATACTCAAAAGGTCGTCGCACTTGGATATTAACATTCACACGCTCTTTTTTCCTCCTTTCTGCTTGCTCCGCTCGCCCTTGGAAGGAGATTTCACGCTATCACTTCTGTTGAAGTAACTTCCTAGTCGTGTGTTCGTTAAACGTGCCCAACGATTTTGTGTTGGTGGTCATTTGTTCCAGCATTGATGTGTTCGGTGTTGAGAGACCGGTACGTGTGGAGTGTATCGAAGTATTCTCCGAGGAATTCTTCGGCGATTAGTTCCCGCTCCCAGTTTGATCGGCCATATGAGTCTGCAGTAGAGTCAGGGAATGTTTTGAAGTCAAGATGATTTGGATCGTTCAAATGATTCATCACTCTCCAGAGGTGTTGACTGTTCGGGGTGATAAACCATGTTTCGATTGTTTCTGAGAGTGCAGAGAGTTTTTGAACGCATCGTTGTGATTTTGATGCTGCATTTGATGCTGTTTCGACACCAACTGCGTACTTTGGAGTTGTTCCGTTGAATGCGATAACGTCGACACGCGTTGAAAACAAGTGTTGGTCGGCGAGTGCTGGTTCGCAAAGAGTTCCGCGGAGTCGCCAGAGGTCGCAGTACCGAATGACTCGTGTCACGTCTGGCTTTGCGGCGAGTGCGGCAGCGCAGTAATCAACGCCTTTGCGATGCAGAGATTTCTCACTCGGTGTTTTTTCGCCGTACCCGTCGTGTGAGATGTTTTCGATCCCTAAATCACGGCGTTTTCGGTACGGAACGGTGTACAAGACGTCGGTGCCTTCGGTGTGTTTTTCCAGCCATTTATCATCAATTAATTTCGCTTCATTGATTTGTAACTCGTTTCCGTCTGCATCGTATCTTAACGGCCGCATGCTGCGCGTCAGGGATGCGTTATTGAGTAATCGCTCCATTGCTAAGCTGATCCGGGTGAGGAAAACGACTTCGTCGCATGTGAGACGTTGGAACGATTCTGCGTCGACGAGTGGTTCAGTGTCGTGCAGTGCGGTGACCGCGGGTTGGGTTGTGACTGCGGTTCGTTGGGCGTGCGTTAATTGCGTCTCGTACGGTTGTAGGTGCGCCTGTGAGTATTTACGTGGGAGAACCGGGCGAATTCCTTGGCTTCGGTGTCTGTTAGGTGCTTGTTGTCCGCGTTTAGCTTGACTTTGTTTAGCGAGAGTCACCTGATACTGTTCCCAAGGGTTTACTCTCATTCGGGGGTGATATGGAGAGGGTTTCGGTGCCGGGATGGTACAGTCGAGTGCGTTACTGTTTGAGTGGTTGAAGACTCTGAACTGGTCGTTCGCGGCGGCTTGAAGCGCGTTTTGCAGTGTCTCTTTCGTTCCAATATCGTTCCCTGGGCGGTGTGGCGCTGGGAAAAACGTTCGAATCCGGTCGAACAACGTGTTGATACGTATTGGTTTACCGAATTCAAGATCGGTGTTCGCGCGGATACAATCAATGACAGTGATGAGTCGTTTATCTTCGATCTCTATTGAATGGTTCGTGAGTGTTGAGTCCGTACTGGTTGTCCAGTTGCGTTTTGGGTTCTCTGTGTTTGTGGTCCCGTAGTACGGTATGAAGACCGTGCTTTTCGATTGGAAACGTGTGAATAAGTCTTCGTCAACGTTCGGGGTTGCCGTTACGAGACGGGTTAGGTCGTGTGATGTGAGTGTGTTGTACGCGATGCTGACGAGTTTTCCCCATGCGTGCCATGCGTATTCAGCGAGATGCAGCCGGAACTGTTTTTGCGGGATCTCGAAACCACCACGTTTGAATTCCACGTACGAGAGTCGCTCAGGGTAGTCGTGACCGATTTGACTCTCTGATTTCTGGAGTAGTTGGCAACATCGAGAAATGTGGTCGCTTGGGATACGGATATCTCCGTTGTCAGTGATTTCCACTCGGTTTTTGTACCGCTGGTGAACGGCTTCAGAATCCGTCTCTGTGTACGTTTGGTAGTCCGTGTTTTTCGTTGAGTCTGCTGAGTCTGGTGCGAGTAGTACTGCTGCGATTTCTGATTGGAGTTCTGTTGGGAGTTCCTGTTCGAAAAAATCGGTGAGTGTGGCGATGTAATATTCACGCGCGTTGAGTTCGAACCATGTGAGGCCGGGATGTTTCAGTAATGGTTGTTGAAGCATGCGTCGTTCGGCGCTCTGTTCTGGTTCTCGTGTTTCGTATTTCGTTCCAACAAGTGGGTCTGCATGTTGGATGCGAAGCGGGGTGACTGCCGGGAACGTTACGAGTTCTTGTACTGTGTTAATTCCAGTAACAGTTTGCGGCGTGATGTTTACATGGGCAAGCCCGGTTCGCACATACTGTTCGAACCTGTCTGCGTTAGTGAGGAGGGCTTCAGGCTCGTTTCGAAATAACGCTTCAAGTGACTCTCGCGGACAATCTAACGGGAGGAATGCTGCTCTGACAGCATCTCGCGTGTTTTTTACCGGGTTCATTCGCTCACAGAACTGTTTTCTCGGAACTGGTCGGAGAACACATCAACCGGTGTAAGAGGGTGTCATAGAAAGCGTCACACACGAAGACGCAGGATGTTGGAACTGTGTCTACGAGCGCCAGCATCCTGCAAGAGGAGACTTCTATCGACGAGTTCTTCAATGTAATGGCGACCGAGACGCTC